>Ga0214543_1005012_pt1 | contig 24764 bp, 10 predicted proteins | sample CNSS2metaG_FD_160094 | JGI IMG/M metagenome (GOLD analysis project Ga0214543, IMG submission 160094) | Root nodule microbial communities from cowpea collected in UCLA plant growth center, Los Angeles, California, USA - CNSS2 | ecosystem: Host-associated > Plants > Roots > Nodule | place: USA... | reverse complement strand
ACTTTACTTTGATTAATTAAGTTTTCTATTTGGTGAAGAAACAAAGGAATAGACATGATTAGACATAGTAAAATTAATTGAGACTGTACTTTGATTGAATTTACTATGGACAATCTAACAATTCTCACTTTTAATTGAGACTGTACTTTGATTGATTTGTAAGAATGCCAACAAATGAATTGAGTCTTTACATTGATTGATTTGTAAATCAACAACAATAATTAATTTAACAATAATCTCTAGATAACCAATGAAGAATCTTATTTAGAAAAAGCAGTGGAATTGACCTATTTACTATTACTATGTTTACAATCTTCCGTGTCATTTTCTTTGCATATCAAAACCCCATATTTTTATAGTTGCTAATTTTAATTGCATTTTTAAGATTTGAGATCAATTCCGTATTCGTTGTGAGACGACTCAAGGTTATCTTAACCCTAACTATTTTGTTCACTACTAACTTGGCAATACTGAAGTTGCTAAAGTTAAGTAGTGGTAATTTGATCGCCTAACGACAGCGATATCAAGGGGAGTACCGATGTGAATTGCCTTAAGATTTTGAGTTGAGAGTGGTATCAATCCCTTATGTGTGGGTTGGGCTCATGTATCATTGGTATTGTATCTCCCAGTGATCCTCTCTTGAAAGACTCAACATAGCATTGATAGTGCATCACATGGAGTGCTTGTTTTGTGAGTGCTTGGTGAGGCATAAGTATGACTTCTTCGAGGTTTCATATCCCTGGAGTTGTTTACGAGATCAAGATCACGGAAAGTCATCTTTCTCTAAATATTCTTCAAATGTGTGAGCACAAAAATGTAGATTTTCCTATGTCATTAATAATGTGTATTATATCCCTTTTGTCTCAATTATCTTTTCCTTGTATAAAGAGAGACATGGTCTATGTGTAGATTTCTGAAGAAGTTTATCTTGTTGGTTTGGACGAGTATAAACATCATTTGCATAGACGTATTTTGTTAACAAAATGAGATAAACTGCTTGCACATTTAAACCTTTTTAAAAAGCTTGATGTAGCTTGGAAGCATTTGGTCAATGGAAGGGAATTTCACTTGGCAAAGGGTTTTATAAATTTGTTTTTTTTCTTCTTTAGAAGACATGTGAAGTGTTTTGGCTTGACTATTGGAACTTGGAATTTATCTCTTGCCATTCTTCATATTTTTTCTTGGACAAAAGCTTTTGTCACAACTTCCTTGAAACATACAAAAACTCAATGTTGGGTTTGCATTCATGGTCTTTCTTTAGAGTATTAACAACCGAAAACGATTTTCTCAATAGCACGTGGAATTGATATACCTTTATCTTTAGATGTACCAAGAATAAGTCTTGAGGTTTCTTTTTGCACATGTCTTGGTTGATGTTGATTTATTATCTGATTTCCTAATCCATTTTTTTGTGGAAAGGTCATCATTTTCATTTATTGTTGATGTGGAGTATGATTGATTGCCTCTATTTTGTTCAAATTGTAAAATGATTGATCATGATCTATCTTAATGTAGACGATTAGAAAATGTTATTTTTGGTAGGGAGAAAACAGTTGGGGCAAATCTACAACAACATTATCTTTTAGAAGTGGTTGGTGCACAAGATGGAACTATGGACTCCTTACCTCACGTGGTAGAGTCTGTCGTGGAGCTTATGATGGAACTTGTGGTGGAGCCTATGGTGGAAGTGCAACTTATTACTTAGTCACAGCCTAAGTCAATTGTGGGTAATCATGATAATATTTGTGTTGTGAATGGATCTTCTTCTCTTGTTGAGAATCTATATGGTGGTGTGCAAGTGGAATGTGATTCTTTGGTTTGTATCCCTTCTTTGAAGGATGTCACTCCCATTATAGATAGTTTGTAGGGTTTATAGCAATTAGATTAAACTCATAGTAGTTCGACAACAATTCCTAATCCTTTGACTAAGGAGACTCATTTTTTAGAGAAATTGAAAGTAGCTTTTAGATTGGTTAATATACTAATGGAAAATGCATAAAGCCTAAAGCCAAATTTTGCTTATCAAATGAACAAAAGAATGATGTGTTTGAATGGGTGAAGAGGTTGAAGATGTCGGGTGGTTATGCTTCATATATTTCTAGATGTGTAGATTCAAAATGTGCAAAATTGTAAGGGATGTAAAGTCACAATTATCATATTTTTATGGAATGTCTTTTCCAAATAGCTTTGAGAGCTCTTCCTAAGCCCATATAGAAACCCTAAATCGAGCTTAGTCAATTCTTCAGAGATTTGTGTTCAATAGTGCTTCATGAAGATTATTTATTGCAAATGGAACAAAACATTCCTATAATATTGTGTAAGTTAGAACGTATATTTCCACATGCATTATTTGACTCTATGGAGCACCAATTTATTTGCCTTATGAGCCTAAGATGGGTGGACCGGTTCAATATTTTTTTATCTATCCATTTGAAAGGTAATAACAATTTATACCACTTAATATGAATACTAATATTATTATACAACTTACAAAATTATTTTGTATCACATTTTTTGTACTCACGTTTCTAAATAATATTAAGAAAACAGTGAAGAACAAAAGAAGTGTGGAAGGGTCTATTTGTGAAGCATATTTAATTCAAGAGATATCACATTTCAGTCCTCATTATTTTGTGTCACCAATGTGTTTGGATGTGGGAGTTCATCAAGATCGTATTCAACCAACTTTGTCTATCTTTAAACCATTTGGACAAGCAATGGGTAAATGTAAGGAAAGGTGGTTCAATCATAGAGAATGGTCAGTTGCTCAATTGCATGTCCTCTTGAATTGTAATAAGGTCAAACCATTTATTGAGTAAGTATCAAACCCTACAATATGTTAGTTATAATTCTTTTAACGATAGTTATTGGTTGCTTCCCATCTCTTTTAACAAATTAATTAAGAATCTACTTTAATTAATTTGAAATAAAAAACAATAGTAAATTTGATAACATTGTCGTGAAGCGATCAAATTAACACTACTTAATTCTAGCAACTTCAGTATTGCCAAGTTAGTAGTAAACTAACTAGATAGGGTTAAGCTAACCCTGAGTCGTATCCTAGTGAATACGGAATTGATTTTCAATATTTGACTTTTATCTTATAAAAATCTATTCTAATGCAATTAAAACTATATGATGATATGCAAAATATAAAGAAGAATTTGAGAATGAAATAGCAAATTAATAAAAGACTTTGAAAAAATTAAAAAAAAACAAGTCAATTCCACTACTTTCAATATAGATTCTTCATCAGTAATCTTCATATTATTGTTCAATTAACTGTTGTTTTCGACTTTAAATTAATTAAAGTAGATTCTTAATTAATTTGTTGTCGTTTTTACTATTAACCAAAGTAAATTCTCAATCAAAAGCAAGAACTTTGTAGATTAATCATAGTAAATTTAATCAAAGTACATTCTCAATTAAATATTACTATGCCTAATCATGTCCATTCTTTTACCTCTAAAATCAAGCAAAAAGCTAATTAACCAAAGTAAATTCTTAATTAATTCTAGTTAAATTTTTTACCTCTAATCAAAGTACATTCTCAATTATTAGTAAAAACTCATTCAATCATATGAAAATTTCTAAATTTAATCAAAGTACATTCTCAATTGAAATTAAAAACCCTTGAACTCATATGATTGATATGCATATAGATTAAAACATCTCACTAATTAGCTATACTGTAAAAATCATCACTTTTCACGTAATTCAAAGATAAAATACATAGATGAATTAAAACCTCAACAATAAAAAAAAGAACAAACAAATTTATTTCATTCTAACCTCATAATCCATAATGAAATTATAGTGAAACCAACCTTAAAAGCTTAGCCCTCTATGGATTGGATGAAATACAGGATAAATGATGAATGAGAAAAAAAAAATAAAAAAGATGGAAGAACGAGAGATGTGGTGGATGGTAGCTTCCAAAATCAGAGAGTTGCTAAGTGTCCTCCTTATGCTACCTTGGGTCTCTTTATATAGGTCTTGATTAGATTTGGACTTTATCTTTTCTATTGCCGGAATCTTTTATCTTTTGATATTATATCTCTCAAATACTAAAGATAATTAATTAAAAATCTTTAATTGATTATTTAGCAACTCAACTTTTGTCTAATTTCAAATTATGCCCCTTCCATTTGACATTTTTGCAATGTTGACCAGATCTTTTACCAGAATTGACTGTTTGACCAAGTTTGACTAGTTTTGATAAGTTGATTGACCCATGAGAGGCTAACACGTGGCATCCCCTTCTCTCTCCCGAAATTAGGCTTTCTGCCTCCATCATGGATTGTGGTTGTTGCAATGGTGGTCGAAGGTGTTGTTCATGGTTGTGCTTCCGTTGCGCAATGTGTAGTGGTGCTTTTGGTTCGAACTAGCCTCGTGTTGTTGCGGTTTAGGTGTGCGAAAATTGTTGCAGGTGTGCGTCTCGTGAACATGGTGCTTTAGTGCTCTTTTTAGAATTTAATGATTTTGGACTTACCTTGTAACTCGAATAATGTTCAAATCCACACTTTTAATGACCCAAATTATATTCTAGCTGCATTAACAAATGTTAGAATATCCAAGAATATTTTATGCAACTAAAGTCACTTTTTACGCGATTTTTATCTTACAAACTCAATAAATCCAATAATCACAAATCATGATTAAATCTATCTTTAAAGCACTAAAATTCAATTAAATCCCCAAATCTAAATATTAAATGAGAGCAAAAATTTGAACTCATCAGTTATATATAATTTTAATATTATTTTTTGTAGTACAAATGTATAATCTTTGAAAGATGTGTATTATGAGAATCTAAACAATGATATCATTGATACACAAATAAAAGTTGATTTCCCATGGTGGTTTCAAGAATTTGTAAGCATTCATTTAAACAAAAAATAATTGATGCCACCTTTTTTATTATGTCTTTCATCCATAATTTTTATTTCAATAGGTCAAACAGAATGAACAACTTAGGTTACAGAGTCCCAACCTCTGTGACTTGGCAAGAGGACCTACCGATCAAAATTTATAGGAAAAATGGCAAGAAACAATTTTCCTGCAAATTTTTGTAAAAATTTTGCAAGAAAATTTGCATGAAATATCAAAAATTCTAGTAGTGTAATTTAATTTTATTAAATTTTAATTCTCCAAAATAAAGTAATTTAATTATCATTAAATATAAAAATACCAAATACAAAACAATTACCACCAAATTACATAAAAAATCCTTTCAAGCATTATTAAGAATTGAATTTTAAGTCTAACTCAACCCTCCAAAAGTGACTTGCTAGGTGAGGTTTGCACTCACTTATATACTCTAAATTGGCCTTATCTTTAGTCAATTTGTAACTTCCAACACACCCTTTTACGCCAAGGTATATACATCTTAAGGGAGACTAAACATTAGTGGACGGTCTGATAGCAGCCTGATAGCAGGTGGAACAATATATCCAACAAACAACAAATCTCGCTAGGAGAGGCTCTAACAATGACTCTTCATATTAAGAAGTGAACTTTAAGCCTAACTCAACCCCACAAAAAATAGCTTGTAAGGTGAGGTTTAAACCCACTTATATACTATGAAATTGCCTTATCTTTAGTTGTTGTGAGACTTCCAACACAGCCCTCTTACGTCGAGGTATATACATCTCGAGTGTGGTACTAGACATTAATAGGTGGTCCGATAGTGATCCAATAGCAGGTGGAATAATATGCCCAACAAACAACAAATCTCACTAGGATAATAATGGCTATAATACCATGTTAAGAAGTGGACTTTAAGTCTAACTCAACTCCACAAATTTGGCTTGTAAGGTAAGGTTTGCACCCTGATCGAGGTCATAGCCAATTAAATAAAATAGTTTAAATGTAATACTCAATAAGTGATCCCAAGGACATCTCCCAATGACCAATGTATTCAATCAAATGTTCCAATTACAAACAAAGAAATGGTTTGGCATATTCAATTGCAATTACTAAAACAAATATAATTAACAAACAGATTAGAAGAATTGATTCCCTAATCCAAATACAACTTATCCTAGGTTGAAAAACAGATTACGCTGTTAGGATTTACTATCAATCCACTCAAAATTAACCAACTAACCGAAGATTAATCGAGTTCCACCATACCATTAAGCAATGTCTACATTCAATAATCTCAACAACCAACAACAAAACCCATTAATGAATAGTGAACAAAGATGGTTCTGGATATTAAGCATGCCTAGAATAGAATCATTCAAGTGTAGAGATTAAATAATAAAGAGCAAACTTAAACAACAATGAACATTGATGAACAAAAGCTCAAATTTGCATTATACTTGGATAATTAGAATAGAAATTTAGTTATCCATTGACATTGGAAAACGAAAATACATCATGGAAATGAAATAAAGAAGAAGAAAACAAAACCAAAGGAGTTCCAAACGTCCACTTGAATGGAGCAAACAAAATGGGTGTTGCCCTAGATGTAAGGAAAAGCCAAAACATGAAAGAGAGCCTTTTCCCTCAAAACCGAACTTTGTCTTACGAAATGAAGGCTAGGACATGGTTACATCAGACCCACCTTCCTAAACTCTAAGATATTGCTTAATCAAAATAAAAATTGCCACTACTTAAAAAAATTTAAAAATTACCACTAGACTGAAATAAAAGTTGGCCTAACATTAATGCTGATGTGGAAACAAAGGCCCATGTGGCGTAGATGATGTGGCCCGATGTGGCACTCTTATCTTCACAAAAATAAATGTCCCAACAAAACCTGAAAATACTTAAGAAACGAAAATTAGACCAAGTAAATCCAGATATTAGTAAAAATCTAAATTACTAGCCTAATGAAACCCAAAAGATGAAAATCTACTGAAGATAGATAATTAATCACTAAACATCAATCAAGATGGGTACAAAAAGGTAAGAAAATAGGAAAAATAATGGTTTATCACACTTACTTATATACTATGAAATCACCTTATATATCTCTATTCGATGTGGGACTTCCAACAAGCATTGAAAAAAAAACCTAACCATTATAGATTTCAATCAAAAAATATTATCATCGACACTAAAAAAATTAAAATATATAAACAAAGAAATAATTTTAACTTAAATTGATAAATAAATAATTCCAATGACATCTGTAATATCTTAGATTAATTGAATCGTCCTAAACGAAATAACTACATAGTATATCACTTATGTATTAAAGTATTCCTCAAAAGTTATATAATAAAGTTTTCAAAAAGTAAATGTATTCTAAATTTAGAGAAATTTTATAAAGCATAGAAGAAACTATACATATGCAGCGTCTTTTATGTATGCCACTCTTGAGTTATCTCACTCCTAAGGATCCTGCACTATTCACTTCTCACATAAGCCTTGCACTTGTCATGAGATAATGAAACAAGTACCATGACCAACTGTAACATCCCCAAGGAATATTACTAATATTTAATAATTAAAATAAGAAATAAAAAAATGCCTCATTTAATATAATACCATTTCCCAAAAATTCGGGAAATTTTAAAACAAAAATAGTAACTGTAACATAGTTCACTATCGTTCTATACAAAAGTTAAGAAAGTCCAGCATAAATTAAAGTTACATCAAAATCCAAAAATACAAATGCTTTCAAAAGCCCAAGTAGCCCCTGCTCTCCGTCTCTATGCATCTCCTGGCCCACCTGTCACATCATCTGCTCCCGGATAACGAGTTATCCGATCATCACCATACACACACAGAAAGGGTGAGCTATGCACAATAGATAAAAACACACATGAAATAAATATGTTACCCATCCCAAAATAGCATATTTAAATATCTCATTGTTTTCAAATTACCCATCCATGATCTCATTGTCCTTCATGAGTCATATACATGAACTAGGTCTTGGGACTTCACTATGCTCCCACGAAACTAACTCATTCGTGGTCCAACCCTATGAGCCTATCCCGCTCATAGTCCTGCCCTACAAACTCCTCGTCTATAGTAAATCATCCAAGCCACATAACTTGGACCCTAGCACACACGCAATCACCATATTATGGACTCCTCGCCCAATAGTAGCCGACGGGAACATAACAGTTCCTTGCCAATCGTGCGCCCGACACATGTAATCACCATACCAAGGACTCCTTGCCCATTAGTAGCCGACGGGAACTCAACCAGTTCCTTGCCCATCATGTGTCCAACCATCAAGCACATCCCAAACCCCTATTGGACTTAGTCCTTCAAGCCCAACATCACACCACATGCATATACTTCCTATACTTAGGAAAAAGTAGCCAAATCACACACACAAGAACACACAAACATAGAAATTCGCATAAACTCGCTTAAGCCAGGGACTCTTGCCCAAGCTAAGCCCTCAGCCTCACTTAGGCTAGTTCACCTCACTTGAGTGAGTTTAAAACAGTGGCATCATCACGTTATCTCACCTAGGCGAGAGTGTCCATCGCTCAAAACTTAAAACCTCTCGCCTAGGCGAGATATCGCGCTCAAAACTCCAAAGTTTCCTCGTGACCTCGCTTAGGCGAGTGCCTCTCGCCTGAGCGAGAGACCATGTCGCTTAACCCTTTTCTTGGTCGCCTAGGCGAGAACCACGAACCAGAACCCAATGTGAGACTCTGCAACTCTCGCTTAGGCGAGGTGGACCCGCTTAGGCGAGACTTGTAGGGTTTCGAGTCTGTTCACGCACATAATTCATCAAACTAATACCAAAACTCCACTCAATCATTACCAAGACAATGTAATGGCAAACAAACATCAGAATCATGCACTATATCCAAGTAAGCTACCAAAACACAAGATTTAGGCTTCCACAACCATTCGATACCAAAAACCCTCATTCCCAAAACATATAATGCATAAAAGGGTTTTGCAACGTAAAACCACCCAGCCAAATCGTTACTTTGATCACACATACACGAATTCACCACACTTCCATTACAATTGAGAAGGCAAACACATAGAACCATCATACATATCTTGAAATTTACAAGAACAAAGGACAACTCCCCTAACCTAGAATTAGTGATCAAAGTTGAGAAAGAGAGGACCCTTGATTCACAATTGCCTTCTTGCTTCAGTCCTTGCACACTCGAAACTCAACTCACACTCTCAATCTCGTGCTCCTCTCTATACCAGTTCACCACATTGCCAAAACTCTTACCTTTACCTAAAAGTTGGCTTTTATAGGTGTCTTTAAGATGGGTTTTAAAACTAAAACGAAATTGGGCTTTTTAGTGTGTTTAATTCTCATTTAGGGGTCATTATAGGATGTTTTCCAGCCCCTCTTGACTTCCCCTTCTAGGTTTTCTTTTGCCCTTTCATATTCCTTCCAAAACTACACTTTTAAAAAATAAAGTTCCAATTTCATTCCCAACCAAGTTTGAACCTATGACCACTTAGTCACCATTCAAGTGCATAACCAATTCAACCAAGTCACGTTAGTGATACACTCTAATCATGATAAGCTTACATAACCAATTCCATACTCATACATATTATTAAAAATCAATAATAAACAACAACACATAATTGGCATACATAGGACTCAAACCCAAGTCCTCTCACACAATCAAAGTACTCTCAACCATTTGAGCTAGCACTTTTCCATGTCACATTAAACAATCATTAATGCCATAAAGGCGCTTTCTACCTGCATTTATTAATTAATTAATTATTTAATTAATTAATTTTCACGGGTCTTACAATTCCCCCACCTGTAAAAGTTTTCGTCCTCAAAAATAGGACTTACCATCAAAGAGGTGAGGATAAGACTTCCTCATGAGATCCTCCATCTCCCAAGTCATCTCCTGGGTTGCCTCGTCCTAGAGAACCTTCACAGTTCGAATCTCCTTCCCTCTGAGTTGTTTGACTTGAGAATCTAGAATTCTCATCGGTCCAACTCCCAAAGTCAGATTCTCGCGCACCTGGACATCATCCTGCTCCAGCACATGAGTAGGATTCGCCACGTACTTCCTCAATTGCGATACGTGGAAGACATTGTGCAGGTTTGCCAAGTGAGGTGGCAATGCAATCTCGTACGCCACCGGTCCAATTCGCCTCGTAATTTGATATGGACCGATGAATCGAGGGTCAACTTCTTCGACTTCAATGCTCTCCCAATACCTCCTGTAGGTGTAACCCTGAGGAACACGTGGTCACCAGCCTCAAACTCAAGTGGCCTCCTCCTCTTATCTGCGTAGGATTTCTGCCGACTCTGAGTTGCACGCATCCGATCTTGTATTACCCTTACTTTCTCAGTAGTTTGTTGTAAGAATTCTGGACCAAGTACCACAGACTCTCCATCCTGCTGCCAACACTCTTAGTAGACTCACCTAGTGAGTCCTCCTTTCGACTCTTTGCCAAACTCGAGTTTAGCATTCACTCAGCGAGAGTCTACTCGCCTAACTTCAGCACTTCACCATTCTAGCAAGGGCTAACAAGCTTCTAAAAGGTTTTACTCTCCAAGCTAGGATTTTACGCAAGATCCATGTGTCTCCTTAGGGCTCATCTCCTAGGCCCAAAACCCTACACTATAAACCAGGGCCAAAAGAAACCCTAGACTACTTGGCCCATTATACATGGCCCAAAAGAAAACCCTATATTACTAGGCCTATAATACAAGGCCCAACGTAAACCTAATCTACTAAGAACTCACTAGTGGCCCTAATGGCCCATGATGATAAGAGTTTGGGCCCACCGTCCACAGATGACTCCAACTCTTCTTGACTGTGCTTGATCATGACTAGGTATTATGTCATCACCTTAGCTTTAGGAAGTAATCTCACGCTTCATTCAAGTAAATGAGAAACCAATTTCGTTCTAAATAAATCATTATCAACCAGAGATACCAGTTCACATATTCAATCCAAACTTTGCAATTCAAAATATCTTATTAACATGCAAATCACATATTTCTAATTCAACCAATTTCACACATCAAGCCAAATCAATTTAGTGAATCTGCCACTTTCAAGCAAAATCATAGTGTACCAAACAATCCATCCAAATCAAGATGCACAAAATTAAAATTAGTTTCCCTTACTTTAGTTAAGTTGCCCTTATACACAGTTCACTACTAGAAAAATTAGTGATACAAATATTCACCACTAAAAACTATAAATATGTCACTAATAAAAACTTGTAATGATAATTAAGTTGTCAGTGGTACTTTTGTTACTATTGTATTTGTGACAAAAAATTTAAATGTTACTAAAATCAAATTTTATTGTGGCACAAATAATTATCACTAATAATTTTATGCAACAATGACAAAAATAAAATATCACAAATATATAAGATAATAGTGATAAATTAATTGTCATTAGTATATTCTATATATAATGATAATAACAAGATATCATAAATATATAAGACAATAAAAATAAATTTGTTGTCATTGTTATTAATTTTAATAATAATTATTGTTATTCTATTTTAAAACTTTATGTGACAATTACTTATGAATTACTTTTAATTATTAATAGTATATCATTATTATTAGAAATTATGATAATATGCAGTTGTGATAAACAATTATCATGTCATGATAAATTGATAAATTGACAAATCACAATTAAAAATTGAAAATAAATATCAATTAAAATAAATGAACATAAAATATAAACATAAAGAATCATTATGTTTCAAATGGCAAACAAAAATTTTCAACAATAAATCCAAACAATATGTGAAATAGGACCTAATTCTATTTTAGAACAATTGTAACACCCCATTTAATTTAATAAGCAAAATTAAAGGTAGCGTCACATAAAGATAACATACAAACGCAGTCCAGGATCCTTACAACCCAAGGCACACCACAATGCCCAAAAGAAAATTGGATACAGAGTTTAACCAAAAGTATATAAATCTAAGGACGAACAATTACATGGGCCATAGCCCTAAAGAGACCCATAAGGAAATCAAAGTCCAGTCCACATGGACTATGCGGCGGAACCATCACCTCCTTGTTGTCCACGGGTGTTCCTCGCATCTACTCACACCAACAAGTTGATGATCATCGCAAAAGACAGTATGACACAGCAGAACACACAACAAAGAAAGTAGGGTAAGCTAGAGCACAAAAGATTTCATCCATACAATCAGAATATATTCGCCACGCCATATACATATATCAACCAAGCATGTTATGACTTCTCAGACAATACACTAAGACACGACTCGACTCATCCGGATACATATAACCTGGTCGGATTCAGCGGATGCTTGCACTTATGGTGGATACCTCTGCTCACCCCCAAGCTGTTCACCCTCGAGCTATGTGTTACAAGTGTTATAATGAATCAATTTCCTTCACCACAAGGTTAGCCCTTAATGAATTTCAGGCCTCCTGCTACTCTAACCACAAGAGTCAGTCCGCTCTAGGTGAGACTAACTGACTCCTTAGAGTGTTAGGATGCAACCTTACCTTGAATCCTTACCTAGTTATACAGATGGGGCACCACCATGGACACCCACTAACAAGGGCCATGGAATTACGTCCCGACCACTGAAGCACGACCCGAAAATCCCACCTAGAGATTTCTAAGGAATTACGCACTGACACGGACCAAGCATGCCAAATCAAACGATAAATATTATTGCACATTTATATATACCTCACATACCATCTCTTGATAATTCACCCTTTTTCATTCCTTTCTCAAAGGTTCCATACCCAACCATTTCTCTCCAACCATGGTTATTGGATTTCAGATCATGCCAATACCATGCCACTTTAACACTAACCATCTCAATTAATTCACATGCCAAGTTCCCACCATATCCATCATTCACCATTCATGAATCATGTCACGCATACATAGCAATTCATTATATATTTCTCATCATAACAATCATACCCAAACAAATACCAATCATCCAAGAACAACAAAGCAACCCAATAGCACAATGCCTCGCCTAGCCCCTCGCTCAGGCTGAAGGGTCTCGCTCAGGCGAAAAGCTCTCGCTCAGGCGAGAGCTCGACGCACACAGAACAACAACCACCCTGCATTCTCGCTTAGGCGAGCCTCTCCTCGCCTGACCGAGATGCTCGCTCGCTCAAAAACTGAGTTGGTCGCCTGAGCGACCTCTCGCGCAAAAGGGTCTGGCCGAGTCCCTCTCCATCACACCAGCCAAAACCAAGATACTCATACATCCACAACTATCATAATATCATACCAACCACATGATCTGAAAATGATAGCTGCACAATAGGGAAAAATGAAAACAAGAATAGGCCAGAGCTTCCCTACCTGGAAAAGACTAACACAAGGCCTTGACCCCAAACAGCGAAACGCGGTAACTCGAGGGACAACACAAGGAGCTGGAAAAACATAACCAATAGCGGAAAACATGAGTTACCTAGAGCAACAGTGGCGGAAAAACAGGCACAGAACGAGGGAGTATTTACGTAGAGAAGAAGGAACTAGTTCGAACCCGCGTGCTCACGGTGGTGACAAACCCTTACAGAGATGGAAGGACGGCTGCGGCTCTTAGGACCAGGAACAGTTTCTAAAAATGAGAATGAGTGTTAGGGTTAGGGCAGACTTAGGGGTTTTATCTATTAGGTCGACCTTAGGCCCACATACAAGGGCACCCTTTTAATTTAGGGCAGAAAACTGGGCCTTACATTCTCCCCAACAAGAAATTTTCGTCCTCGAAAATTCATCGATGAGATAGGAAGGAGCTATGTTCTCCTTATCTCCTCTGGGAACCACCACTCAAACACGACAGATATAACGACTCCAACACCTATAGTCACTGGAAACTTTGCCTTTGTGCTAAGCGATCTGTGTCCAACTATGTAGATTAGTTTAGTCACTACTCTCGAAGCACTCCTGATCCTCCAGCCTTAAAATTGGAATGCTCCTCCATGCATGCCCCACTAACTTGTATCTGATATATTGACTCACTTACCATATGCTCTCCGCTACCTCTTGTAGGTTTTTATCAACGTCTCAAATGACCTTAAGTCTCCAACCAAAGCACGTTCGATATCACTTCACATCACCTTGTTCACTCTTTTATGCATCACTCCGCTGACTTGATCACTCTTAGGTGCTAGCCTACTGCCACACCATCAACACTTTTTACCACTTTTATGTATATCGAGACTCCTACATCTTGCTTCCTTTGTTGGCTTCAACCGAGGCAACAACGCTCACGACCGAGTTGTTCCACTTCCCATTTAAACCTTTAACTGCTTCCTTCACCATATCGTCTTGGCATCCTATCTTCATCTTTAATCCCCCCTAACTTATAGACAACAATCCACAAAACCTCAGAACCATAACTTCCATTGACTCCAAATTTCTAGTCTGGTTTGTACCACGCAACTCCACGATACACCTTAACTAAGATTTTTTGATTCGCCTTTTTCTCAACCTTGTTGAGAGACTCACTAGTGAAATCCCCTCACACATTCTCTTCCCAACCCAAACACTTATGGTTCTCAACCAACTCTCACTCTTACCTCGTCAAATCAAGGATCTTGAATTCCCTTCTCTGGCTAAATATCTACTCTCACTTTCTCACTTCCAAGTTGGCATCCTAACTCGAAATCATAACTCAAACCATCTCCACTTCTCTTGCACAACTTTCTTTGAGTAACTCCATAATTCCAACTCTAACTGGTCATTGAATATCCTTAACCGATACTCATAAGAACGACACATTTGTTGTTCATAAGTAAGATAGTTCTTTCCACGCACATTTTACCCTTCATAAGTATCACTTGCCATCATCTCGCTGCGCTACTGTGATCACCACAAAAGGTTACTTATTTGTTTACTCGAAATGATGCTCGTTTCATGTCTGTCGTGACAAGGAATCAATCATCATTGAGAAACCTTCTTCCAAAACTTCTATGAAACTTGTAAAACCCTTTAGACTTACCTTTTTATAGTCTTAGTGTCCTATTTTCGCAACATTGTATCCACCCTTCCTAACTATATGTCCTGTTAGGCACTACAACCTTTGTCAATACCCTTTCTTGCACGTTCTAAAGACTCTGTTCGCACTTGGATAGTCGCCATTAAACCTTGACGACGCAGCTAACATGTTTGAGATTGCCTTACCTTCATCATGTTTTCCACTCTTTACAACCATAGGCCCGAAAAGCCAATCCTCCCTTATCCAATGTTTTCCCTTGAACAATCTATTCCACCACTACCTCTCTTCTAATGTTCACCAAATTTGCAGTCATCCTTGTGGTTATACTTAGTATAAGCCACTACTTCTCCAACATCTCCACCTCTGTATTTACTTCAGACTCATGGTAGGAACCATTCCATTAGGGACTATTGTATCAAGTTCCTTTTCAAGCACCAATGCAGAGGGGAACTTTATCACACCAAGGTCAAAACTCTGGTACTCGTTTCACAACACGTCTATAACTCCTTTACCACTGAGATCCTCTTCGTCTATCATCCACTTTCCTTCGTCAGATGTCTTTGATTCACGAGAAGCTCTCGCTTAGGCGAGCTCCCTTCGCCTAGGCGAGAGCCCGAGGCACACTGAACAGCAAGCACTCCGCATTCTCGCTTAGGCAAGCCTCTCCTCGCCTGACCGAGATGCTCGCTCACTCAAAAACTGAGCTGGTCGCCTGAGTGACCTCTCGCGCAAAAGGGTCTGGCTAGTCCCTCTCCATCTCGCCTAAGCGAGACTGGCTCGCTTGGGCGAGACTGACTCGCTTGGGCGAGACTGGCTCGCTTGGGCAAGACTGACTCGCTTGGGCGAGATTATCAGGTCTCGCCATTGTTTTCCTACAACAACCACCCACACCAGCCAAAACCAAGATACTCATACATCCACAACTATAATAATATCATACTAACCACATGATCTCAAAATAATAGCTGCACAACAGGGAAAAACGAAAACAAGAATAGGCTAGAGCTTCCCTACTTGGAAAAGAATAGTACAAGGCCTTGACCCCAAACAGCGGAATGCGGTAACTCGAGGGACAACACAAGGAGCTGGAAAAACATAACCAACAGCGGAAACACATGAGTTACCTAGAGCAACATTGGCGGAGAAACAGGCACAGAACGAGGGAGTATTTACGTAAAGAAGAAGGAACTGGTTCGAACCCGCGTGCTCACGGTGGTGATAAACCCTTATAGAGATGGAACGACGGCTGTGGCTCTTAGGACCAGGAACAGTTTCTGAAAATGAGAATGAGTGTTAGGGTTAGTGCTGACTTAGGGATTTTATCTGTTGGGCCGGCTTTAGGCCCACATACAAGGGCAGCCCTTTAAGTTAGGGCAGAAAACTGGGCCTTACAACAATTCAATTAAATAAGTATCCAAGAATTTTTATCCTACAAAATAAAATAAAAAAATGTAAATCATTAACATTAATAAAAAATTAATTAATAATATTTTGAAATGTAAAGGTGTAAAAACATAGCTTTATTAATTAAAAACATTTAAATATTAATAGTATAACTTACTTTGTTTGATGGAACATTTGAAGAATAAAATAGCCATTTGGCATTTCATCCATCGTACGATATCTTGCTTCATTTGATATTTTGAGTTTTCATGAATTTTTTTCCTATAGTAGACTCTTTCACATCTTTATTACCACCACTAAATCTAAATGCATTTTATTTCCTCAACTAGACCCTGTTGTTGTTGACACGGCCTTTTTTAATTTTTTTGTTTGAAAACATATATTTTTTTATTCTAAAAAATATAAAAACAAATATTTACAACTATAGAAATATAAAAATTTTGTTTAAAAAAATTAATTAGAAAAAAATAAAAATTAAAAAATCTAATAAAATATTAAAATTTTTTAATTGAAATTTATAAAATTTATAAAATAGAAAAAGTATCAAAATTTAATAAAAAGAAATTATTTAGAAAACAAATATAAAAATAGAAGTTGGAGCTTTTCAAGGCAATTTTTTTTAATTATTTTTCATATTTTAAGATATTTGAGTAATATAAAAAATTTGTTTCCACTTTTTGAAATATCTGAACAACAAAAAAACATTTAAACAAATGGAGTTAAAAATTAATAGTATAAATAATTAAGTGAAGCAGTACAAATTAATAAACAAATGCATATAAACAAAAAAATAGAGTAGTGCTATTACAATTATCAAAAAGATTATAATTATAAGGTATAAATACACATTTGGTACCCAAATTTTTTTGGAAAGTTCAATTTGATACCCGAACTTTAGGAATGTTCAATTTGGTACCCCAATTTTCTAAAGAGATTCAATTTGGTCCTCTCTGTTAAATTGAAAACAACTATTACACTGCCACGTGTCATGATTGTAAGCTGCCACGTGACACGATGATAAACTGACACGTGGCAGTTTGTAAATTTTTTGAAAAAAAAAATTGTTTTTGAAAAAAAAAATTTGTTTTTGAAAAAAAAATAAAAAAATAAAAAATTTTCTGGCTTGACACGTGTCCTGTACGGATACGGTGTTAACTCTTACTTAACGGAGAGGACCAAATTGAATCTCTTTAGAAAATTGGGGTACGAAATTGAACAAACCAAAAGTTTGGGTACCAAATTGAACTTTCTGAAAAAGTTTGGGTACCAAATGTGTATTTATACCTAATTATAATAACCAAAAGACATGTCTACAACAAGATGGATCTAAGAACAAAAATTACAAAACTGAAAGTTTTTCAAAAAGGTTCAAATCTATTAAACTACAACCTTATAACTACTCAGTTGTATCACCATCACCCTTTAAAGGTAACTCAACACTTGTTTCTTCATCTGCTCCCACCAATAAAGGCGATTAGTGCAAAAGAACACAAACAAAAGAAACATACCAACAACAATGAGAGGGTAAGCTAATATAGAGTTATCATATAATCATTAATCAAGCAATGTTGATAAGCAAAGAAATTTATACAATTGTAACCCACAAGCCACATCGAAAAAGACTCATTAGAGTTAGTTATTCGGATAACCAACATTAATGTAGAACTACTTGGAAGTTTCAACACTTGTGATGGATAACTTCCACCCACAAGATTCATCCTATACATGTCCCTAGAACTCCAAAGTGTTCTTTCAACCAGGACCTCCTGCTACTTTAAACTCTTAATCCATTCTCCTATACATGAAATATAAAATTTTAAAACAATTTTATAACAATTGAAAATAAATATATTTATTTAAAATTTTACAATTCAATTTATAAAGTTGTTATTTTTAAACCAACTCTAACATCTGTCTATAAATTATTGATATATAAATATTTGAAACAATATTTAAATAAAGTTCATTGCAAAATATACATTTAAATATTTTTTTTTAAATATCAATTATAATAAAAATACCATTGTAAAATTTATATAAAAATTAAATTTGATATAGGGATTAAATTGATTCAGTTTTAAAAAAATTGGGACCAAATTGGCACAAAATAACAAATACTCGAAATACATTGAGACTTTTCACATCCAATAGTGACATGTGGCACTGCCACTACCACATCACACTGTCTCTAGCATGTGGCACAATATCAGATTGACACATGACAATTTTTTATTTTTTTAAAATAACTATAAAATATATTAAAAGTTAAAATAAATTAAAAAAAAAATCAAAAAAATCAAAAAAATCATGTGTTGACACATGGCACATAGTTAACACCATTTGTGTACTACTAATGGATAGGACCTAATTGCAATGAATTTTCCAAAATAGGGACTCAATTGAGTCAAATAAAAATGACGGGACCTACTTGAGATTTCGCAACAAAAATTGGGTCTCTGGAATGATTTAACCAAAAAACTATAGAGAAAAACTCAAAGAAAAACCATCTTCACATTTAAACAATCAATTATAAAAACACTAAATTCTTAAAAATAATTCTTTACTTTTGCATATTTAAATACAATAAAAATAATCAAATTTATTTCAAATATCTTAAATTGGCATATTTTTAAATTTCTATGTTTATATTTCTTCAAAAAGAAATTCTTAAATAAATTTCTATACTTTTTCTAAATTCAAAATTTTATGAATTTTAATTTAAAACTCTATATTTATATTTATTTTCTTAATTTCAATTTTTATTTTATTTTTTTCTAAATATTTAATAAAATTTAATACTTTTTCTATTTTAAAAGTTTTAAAAATTTCAATTAAAATTTTTGATATTTTGTTATATTTTGTTATTTTTTTATTTTATATTTTTTTCTAAATAAAGTTTCTATAGTTATATAATTTTAAATATTTTTTATATTTTTTCCAAATAGAAATTTATATTTTTTCGAACATAAAAAAAAATTAAACAGTATCTATAGTAAAGGGATCTAATTGAGGAAATAAAATGCTTGTACGTCTAGTGGTGGTAATAAAGATGTGAAAGAGCATACCATAGTAAAAGAAATCGAGTATTCATAGCAAGTTCTTGAACTTTAATGATTGGTATAATTATTGATTTAGTCTCCCAATTTTTTGAGTTGGTTCAATTTGGGTCCTGGATTTTTCGAAGGTTCAATTTGGTCCCCGAATTTTTGGAAGGTTCAATTTGGTACTCTTATATTTTTAAGTGTTTCAGTTTAGTGCCTCCTGTTATATTCCAATTAACGTTGTTTGTATAGTGGTGAGTTGTCATTGTGCAATATAAATGTGTAGTCTCTATATTGGATTGGATTGGTTTGTTTGTTGGGTATAGTTAACATCATTTTAGTCTCTATATTGATGTTTCCTTTATCAAGTGTATTCAGTATGGTATTAAGATTAGTTGTTTAATTTGTTTCACAATGACACCTTAGCACTATACAAACAACGTTAACTAGAATATAACGGGAGATACTAAATTGAATCTTCTAAAAACTCGGGGACCAAATTGAACAAACTAAAAAAATTGGGGGACCAAATTAATAATTATACTTAATGATTTAACGTTGAGATTTCAATGCATTGTGAAGCTAAAAGTTAGTTTTTTGTTGTTTTTGAGTAGTGTTATTCAACTTTTTCACTTCTAACTCTAGATCATTTGTTCTTTTTTGTGCTTTCTCCATTTGACTTTGAACAAATTGTCTCTCTATATTTTTCTTTGTCATTGATACACTTCCTATACCTTATGAATGATTTGGTTTTATTCCTAGTACAAATGAAAAATGTTTAACCAATGGTATTGGTACTTTTGAAATTTCTTCTTCATACACTTCACCCACATTTATCAAATTATCTTGTACAATATTAAAACAAAAATAATTAACATTTAAAATATTTTGTAAAAGTAACATAGAAGTGTTATGAATATGATTAGATCAAATAAAGAAATATTTCAGATATTTTAAAGTAAATTTAATGGTAATATCACACTCAAAATGTCAACATATGATCCAAACATAAAGTAAGTTGATTACTCTAAATATTCCCATATTTGATCTTATCAACATATTTCAACATAAAATTTGTACCCATAACTCAAATATATATATACTCAAATTTTAAAAAATAAAAATAAAAGTTAGAGTATGTTTTTACTTACCATAATTTCTTCATTGTTAGGAATACACCAAGTTCCATCATATCTCATACGTGTGGTCTTCCATACTTCCACTACACTTGGCCATTTGTCAGTGTTTCATTCTTCTTTCTTTTGAAAAATAAATAAAATGAGATAATATGATGTTAGATTAAATAGAAGAACAAAAACAAACTTGTACATGTGAAACATAAAAAAAAAAAAACATAAAACCTAGTTAAAATTTAGACAAATGTGTATGTATAAAACATAAAAGTAGCTTTACTATCTGAAATGCCTATTACACAATTAATTTTGTGCCAATAACAGATTTAATCTCTTGTTTACTTTCACTAGCTTTATCAAGCTTATTTCCTAGAAATGTAGAAATAATTTAATATTATAATATAAAACTGCACAAAAAATAAAATGTAACTTTGACATATAGATATATAAAGAAAGTAACTTTACCTTAAACTTTGAATCATTTTACTTGTTACTTATTAACTAAATTCGATCTTGAGGGTGTACATTATTTGGTGTACCATTGTTTTTGATGTATGTTCACTACAATAAATATATGCATTTGTAACAAAAAAATAGTGATGAAGATAAATTTTGTAACAAAATAATATATTATTTGTGTCAAAACACTACAAAAAAAATCTTAAATAATAACCAATTTTACTGACTAAAACTTGTTAATCACTATAATAACTAATTTAGATACCAATTTATAAAATAAAACATTATTGGTTACTAAAATAGTAACTACTATGAATAAAAAATTATAATTGGCCTCTAATTCGGTCACTACTTAATTAGAGACTAATTTAGAAACTAATTTCTTTGGTAGCCAAAACCTTGGTAGTTAATGTTTACTGACCAATTTATAAACTAATTCATTTGGTAGCCCAAACCTTGGTACCTAAATTTTAGACATCAATTTAGAGACCAATTATAATTTGTTATTTATAAAAGTGACTACTTTAGTATCCAATAATATTTTATTTTGTAAATTGATATCTAAATTGGTCACTATAGTGACTACCAATTTTTTCTCACTAAAATTGGTTGTTAGTAAGAGATTTTCTTATAGTGAAATTTATTAAAAAAACTAAAATAAATCTTATTAATTTATAAATTAATAGTTATTTATTATTATTTATTAGAATGATAAATATTTATCTTAATAGTTGTTGCAATCTAAATCGCGATGGGATGACTAACTCAAAAAAATATTTTAAAATAAAACCACTTTTGGGGTCACCACCATAGTTTATCCTGGAAAACTATGCAAAACCATAAAGATAAGATAGGTCTAAAGAAAAACTAGATGCTTGAATTCGAGAGTCGGTTACACTGTAGGGAAGGTATTAGTACCCTACAATGCATGTCCGAAGAAGATGATATGGTTTTAAAGATGTCTAATTTTTCTCAAAAATAATAAGAAAATAATATAAAATAATCTTTAGCTTTTATGGGGTCCCAAAAATAATAAGAAAATAATACCAAACTCTTTGTTTGAGACTCTGACTCGCCCACGAAAAATGTTCTTCCCCCCCCTCTGTTTCTCTTCTCTACTAACTTTGTGTTTTATGTATGATGATAATGATGAATTTTTTATGGCTGGTGTGGATAATGGGAGTTTGAAAACCCTATCCAAAACCTGTATGTGTGCATGATGAGGATGAAAGATTGATGGTAATGGAGGTTTCCGGATGAAGCTGGAGTGAAGATGAATGAAGAATGAGGATGGGTTTTGGAGCCTTGTTATGCGTGTGTGAGGATAATAGTGAGTTGGTTCGGTATTGGAGTTAATGAAAGGTTAATGTGATAATCTGTGATGAAGGTGTGTTTTCTAGTTCCTAGTTCCGGGAGGAGGGGAATGAAGTATTTTGTGTTTGTTTGTTGTGATATGAAAATATGTTTATGATTATGTATGATGGAGATCATAGTTTAGTTAATGCGTGTTTGGTTTTGGAGGTCAAGGAGTGTGGACAAGTTCCAAAGTGGGGATCAACATTGTTAGGATGATGGAGGAATAATGGTTAAGAATGAAAGAGATTATGGGATTTAATGTGAAGGCTAAAGATAATGAGAGGAACCTGTAAAATTGGTGAGGGTTGGATGTGTTAGTTTTGAAATGGTGATTTATGCCAAGAATGGGGGGGGGGTGAATTGGCTATTTAAAACTTTTTTGAAAGCTTAAAACTCTTTTCAATTGAATCAAATAGATTGGGAAGTTAGGATGTAAAAGTTGCAAACCAGTACACTTTCAATTGGTCAAAATATAAAACAACAGACTAATTTGTCCTTGAGCTATGAAACAATCGATTAAAATGACAAATCAGTTGGTTAAAATACTGGGAATTTATGTAGAATATAAAATTCATAGATTTTAACTCAAACAACAATCTTTTACAAACAAGACTTGTTGCAATCAATATTTCTAACTATTATACAGTCTCAGATTACACAAGAAAGCATTAAAACACAACAAATAGTGGATTACTTGATTTTCTTGAGATTTTAAAGTGATTCAAAGTGAGTGAGATGAGGGAAAGAGAATTGCACAATTGTTTTTATACTGGTTCACTCAATCACAGAGCTACATCCAGTTTACCAGGACAACCAAAGCCTGGTTTCCACTATATTCAAAAGTTTTACAAATCAAACACCAAGATTAAACTTTTGAACAAAGAACCACACAAGATTTTTGACTCATAAAAATCTAGACAACTACCCTACAAGAATCACACTTACAGACCTGAAATCACATTAGGCAAACAACCAGAGGCACACGAAAATCCAAATCTGATGGTGGCTCTCCCTAGCCAACCAGACATGTGTTATTCAAGCTACTCACAAGCCCAAATGCCTCCAAGATCAACCAAGATCTTCAAACTTCACATTGCAGTTGTGTATTGCAGAGAGATAGAGTTTTCTAGAGAAGAATGACAAGATTTCGTACTCCAAAACTCAAAAACTTAACTTTGCTCATGAAAACACAACATATATAGTCTGGTTTAAGTGAACTCAGTCGATTGAATTTTCAATACAGTCAGCTGATTTCACTTGACTTAAGTGAAAATAGTCGATTGAAAAAAAAATCAATTAATTGAATGCATTTATACCAGAAACTATATACTGCAAGCCTTTTAACTTTTTAAAACCCATTTTAACAGATTAAAAGAGACACACCAAGACTAGGAAGACATCTAACCTATGTTATATAGCCTACCAACATGATATAACACCAAAACATTTACATTTAACATTATTTCTAGATTTAACACATTAAAAACTTAATCTTTAAGTGGATCCTTATCAATCTTCATCAACCGCATGTGATCTTCATGCACTTGACTTTATCAATTCTTTGCTTCAAGCTTGCTTGTGCCAACAAGATGGAAATTATGTTTTTCAGTGGAGGTAAGAGATTGAGTAGGTATCTAATATCTATTATGTGTAAAAATAGTGTGAAAGGTGACAAATGGTGTGGGCTTTGTTTGAGCAACAACATCTTTCATATACAAGCATAGCATAATTGTGTGCCAACAACAAATGTAGTACATGAAACACAACAAGCTTCACACAATGTTAAAACATGTTGTTACCGTACTTACCTCTCGGAACTCCCTTGTGCTATGAAGTTGTATCTTTTCCTCCCTTTCAGACGGCTCATGTTGTTATTACCATGCCACTTTTGTAACATCCCTACTGGAAATTACCTAATAAAAAAAATATAAATAATAATTGAGATCAATCCGACATAATTTCATTATTTCCAAATGTGGGAAAATTTAAAACATCGTTCAATGCGTTAAAATTCAATTAAAGCTAAGTAATAGTCTTATTACAAATTCCAAAATTTTGATAAAATAATAAAAACATAACAAAATTCCTAGCTCAATTTCATCTTTCATTCATATTTTGTTTGAACTTTTAAAAATGGCCAAAAGCACAATGTAGGTTGCCTCCATCTTACTCCACCAACGTTGTTATGACTACCATGCTACGACTGCCATAGGTGCAGTGATATAGATACCCAAAAAAAATATATATGCCAAGACCCAAAAAGGGGCCAAAACATGAAAATCTAGCCATTTTCTTTACATGGACAAGGAAGGATAGTAGGACCAAAGGAACATAGTTGACTTTCTTTTTTTTTTTTTTCTTTTTTTATATTTTTTAAGAATAAAAACAAAATGGAGTAAGAAAATAAAAAAATAAAATAAAATATGATGAAATTGAAATTGTAAATAAAATAAAATAATATAAAATA
>Ga0214543_1005011_pt1 | contig 24766 bp, 9 predicted proteins | sample CNSS2metaG_FD_160094 | JGI IMG/M metagenome (GOLD analysis project Ga0214543, IMG submission 160094) | Root nodule microbial communities from cowpea collected in UCLA plant growth center, Los Angeles, California, USA - CNSS2 | ecosystem: Host-associated > Plants > Roots > Nodule | place: USA... | reverse complement strand
ATATATATATATATATATATATATATATATATATATATATATATAAAGGGTTTGAAATTAAAATAGTTACAAATCTTTCTAATTCACCGATCCATCTTCTCTTTTCATCTTAAATTACTGAATGGGAACACAATTCTTTTTTGAATCAATCGTTTCTAATCTGCAGTATCGGTACAAACTGCACAAATGAACATAGATTAAATTCAATTATAAAAGTTTATTTGATATTTGAATAACCAAAAATAGTTATTAGTAAAGTTTATTTTAGTATTTTTTAATTAAATTAAAGTACTCAAAATAAATTCAATAGTAAACATATATTAGTTATTGAATAATTATTTAAAATTTGATTTTATGTAATTTGATTTTTATTTAAATCTGTAAAATTTTAATTTTTTTAACAAAATATTTTTAAAATTTTATATTTTAACGTAACTTATAATTTTATTGTTTAGAATAACTAAAGCATTAACATTTTAATGAATAATTTAATTCGAATTGTACTTCAAATTTTGATATCTTTTATCTAAATTTATATTATAAAAGTGTGTTTTAAAAAAAATAATTAATATATATATATATATATATATATATATATATATATATATATATATATATATATATATATATATATATATAAATACTCTTTGATATCCATAAATACACACAATTTATAACAGAAAATTATCAACTTTTATATTGCATGACCCTATCAGTTATCAATCTTAATCATACAATTTTTAGTCTATTAATGTTAGTTACATCAGTTTAATCTTGCAATTATAATAATTATAAGATTTTAACTCTTCCATGAATAGAAATTTCTTAAATTTGATCGAAAGTTGTTTAACTTCCGCGCCTGCATGTTTTTGAAGTGTGGTTAATTATAGTAAAACCACCCAGGTTGCCCAAACTAAATTGTGTGCACTAAATTTGCTGGTTTAGTTGTGTTTGTCCGACAATAAATCTTACTCGAATGCTAGATGAAGAGCCATATATAGCAAGAAAAAACTATTTAAAAAAAGTAAAAAAATAATAATTTTCTTACATTAACACTGGAATTTAAACCTAAAAGTTCACGTAAATTTATAAATTTACCTCCCATGGCTTCTCTGCATTTTTTTTTTCAAACTAACTTGTGTGCAATGAATTTGCTGGTTTTGTCCAAGAAACAACCAGGAAAAACACTTCCTTCCTCCCATTTGCAAACGGTGGACTCACGATGACGAAATTCGTATTTTCTATAAAAATGATAAAAAAATTAATATATATTTATTTATTTATTTATTTTCTATAACCTAGAATCCCAAGTCACTGTAGAGTCATAAGTTATTATTAGATATATTTTGGACAGCACGAGAAATCACGGAACAGCGACTTAAGACTAGTGTTTAGTTTTTCTGTATTATATATATATATATTATAAAAGGCATATTAGTAAATTTATACAATACTGTCTATTTAGTTTTTTAAATGAGAGAAAATAATTTTGATTTAGGGTAATTATTTCATTTTGTTAAGTTTTTGAAATTATTTTATCTTTGAAATATAATGTTAACCATTTAGATATTTTTTTAGACATTTAAGAATTAATGAGAATAAACGGGGATGTTGATGCTAATGTCCAAATAGTCTACATGTATATCCGATAAGGTGACTAATGAGTTATTTTTTGTACGACACAATCATGAGATTCAAACTAATAATACACAATGTCTTAAACATAGTGACCTAACAATGTTAGCAAATGTTGTCAGCACTTTATTTGGAGGGTTTGACAAGTGAAAAATAAAAAATAAATTAATATATACTTTTTCTGTTTTCATTTATATTATCTAATTTAAACATATTGAGAGAGTATATATAAAATAGAAAGTTGTCAGAAAATATGATTATATAATAAGATATTTAAAGTATATTTTATACAAATAATTTGAAAATTATAAATTATAATGTAAATAAATTTTAAATTAAAATAAAAAATATTTTCAAATTTAACAAACAATAAATTATATTTTATTATGATATGTTAGAGTAAATTAATTTATGAAATGTAAATGTAAATTAATTATTCTATCTTATTTTTTACTATTTTAATTATATTCTAGATATTTTGTTATGTTATAGTATGCTATATAAAAAAAATTGTTTCAGTACCTATAGTAGTTTCGCATTCAGGATAATTATACAGTTCCTTTATCTAACTACGTCTTTTAGGCATAATATTATCTTAATCATCAAACTTGATATTGAAATAATTATATATATATATATATATATATATATATATATATATATAATCGATTAGTTAATAATATATTTGATTAATTATGGAGTTAAAAAATTGATTAATGTTTATTAATTTCTCAAACTTTCTTTGCATTTCATCACATTATTGTAGGAAAAATTTACATAAAAAAAATCTGTAAGATAAGGTTTGCACCTCACTTTTATATATTATAAAATTGTCTTAGCGCCGAGATATATTAACACACCATCTCATGCCATGTCCAATAAAGTTCGCTACAATAGACTCTAACTTGATTTTGATACCATATTAGAAGTAGATTTTAAGTTCAGCTTAATCTCACAAAATTGACTTGTAAGATGAAGTTTGCATATCAATTACATATTATAAAATTGTCTTATTTCTAGTTGATGTGTAACTTTTAACATATCATTATAAACATTATTAACTTAATAAAAGGAGTCTCAACTTAATAACAGGAGTCTCACTTCTATTTTTTATTTATTTCATTTTTCAACTTCTCATATTCATTCCCTGATTTAAAACATGAAAGTCTGTAATTAACATGATAAAATCCAAATACTCCAATTGGACATGAAAACGAATTTGAATTGTTTACTAAAAACTTTTTGTACTATCTATTTTGTCACCAAAACATTGATACTAATTTTAACATTTTAAAATATATTAAAATCAATTATATCATATCAACATAAATATATTTTTATTGTTCAACAAACACAAAATAACACTAACACAAAAGAAAAATATCTGCCATTATGAAAACAATTTATACCTAATATGCAATTATCCAAATTTAAAAGAAAAAAAGAAAAAAAAAAAGGAAACAGTGGATCAAGTTGGAGTGTGAGTACATAGAAATAGATATCTCCCCACCTACAAAGCGTGTGGGTATGAAGTGTTGTCAACTCAAAGTGAGTTTCTTTCCACTTCACTTTTCTAACTGTGCTTGAAAGCGACCCTTCATACACAAGCCGCGTCTAACCACACCTCCTTTTCTTCCATCTTCACCTCACCACACCCTTCTCATTATTTTATTGCTAAGAAGACCAAGTTCCACTTTGTCACCACCAATGTCCTCAATTTGTGACTTTTCTTTCTCTCCATTTTTTATTCTCATGCAACAATTTTACAACACCTCATAGTTATTGCAACAATCCCTACCTTCTTCATCACCATGTCTATTCATTCATAAACTACCAACTAATCATACACACATTCTCATTTCATTTTGTATAGACTTAGTTTTTATTAAAATTATAAAGTTGATTTAGTGGTAAAGTTGAAAGAGTGCGTGATAAAGATCGTAAGTTCAACTTTCTCTAATAATAATTCTGAGATATAATGTTGGTTTGGTGGATATGGAAAGAACGGTATAAGAAGTTGTGGATTCACCTTCTCTCACTAAGAAATACTAACAACTAACATTGTCGTTATAGTTTTTCTTATGTTAAATATATTTTTCATCTTTTCAAATTGAGTTAAGTATGTTTTTATTTCTTTAACTTGAAGTGAAATTTGAATTAATCATTCTTCAAAAGTTTAGATCAATTAAGTCTTTCATAATTTAACCATTTTAATCAAATTTTTTAAGTTTATTTGACATTTCAAACACGTTTTTCGGCTAACATTAAAGTATAAATATGTAAAAGTGTACAAATAACTTAAATGTGAAACATGTTTAAAACGTTAAATAAATTTAACAATATTTGATTAAAATGACTAAATTTATATATTTATAAAAATGAATAACTAAATTGAATTAAAGTTTTGAATATGAACTAATTATAATTTTCACCGGACAAAACTATATTTAATCCTTTCAAATTATATACATGAATTATTACTTTGAACCAAAGAACAAATTGGTTATAATTTCCACATTTTCACCTTATCAAATGAGCTCATCCACGTTATCAGAATTATTTCTAATTCGGGCATGATCATGTTTAATTAGTAGGGGATTTATAGGTGGTACGTGCTAAACATGAGTGTATACTTAAAAAAAAAATGGAAGATAATGTTGTGACATACGAGGGAGTTGAAATATTGGAACTTTTTTCATTAACAACTATAAGTAAATTACATAACTAAACTTTTATATCATATCCAAATCTAAAAATATTAGAATTAGATGTTTTTCTTACACGTTGCTTACTTAGAAAAAAAAAAGTTTTATCTTTACCTTTTTTTTTTGTCATTATATTGATTATTTCTTTGACATCTTGTATTTCAATCATTCAATGGGTTTTTTTAAGAGTAAATTCTCACAGTGTGTATGGGACATTAAATTATTAGATTTCAGCTGTTTCTTCTAGAAAAGAAATATTTTAATCCATGTGTTTAAAGCATAAGTTGTTGTTTATAAGAAACTTATTTTTATACATATGAAATTTGAAATATAATATTCTTTTGAATAGTTTTTTTTTTTCCCTTTGACTAAGGTTCTCTAAATTTAGGAAGGTACTAATATCTTTCTATCTTTAACCAATCAAAATAGTTATTTATACTTTAAAACTGATTTTAAATTTGTTCTTAATTGTATTTAAAATTCTATAGTTGTATTTTTTTTTTTGTTAAAATCAACATTACATATTGTAAATAGAATAAGCAGTGAAATTAATTTTAGTCATTTAACAAATCAATTTTTTAATAAATAAAACCATACCATGCTGATCTTCTTTACATGAGATCGATATGAACCGCATTCTATACAAAAAATAAAATCTCACAGTGTCAATTCCATAAAATAAATATTATATCTATGTTTTCTGAAAGCTGGTATATGTTAATCCTACCAAATTGTGGTGCCAAATTGTGGTGCAGTCTATATTTTTTTTAGAGTTAAAACTTTTAAAAATAAATTTTTGTATTGTATTATTTGAAGAATATAAGTATGCGATAATTCAGAACTTAATATATTGATAACTATAATTAAATTTTAATTATTAATTATAATAAAATATAATAATAATTTTAATTTACTCAACTATAAATATTAATAATTAATTAAAAATTTTAAAAATATTCATATTAGTGCATTATATATAATAAAAAAAAACTCACGTACTAATCACTAATCAAAACTTTCAATCCACGTACCATGTTAATTTGCTTTGTCTTACTTTTGTTGTTGTATGAGTTTATTTTATTTTATTTATTCATTTCCTAATAACCTTATGTTTTTAATTGTTATATAAATATTCTTTTTAATAGAAATTAATTATTTGTTAACATTTTAATAAATTTAAAACTTATTAAAATTATTATAAGCTTTAATTTGTAATTTGGTTTCTTGTATTTATATATTTGATTTATTTTAATTTTTAAATTTATTTTTATTTAATTGAGTTTTTTTGAAAGAAGATTTGTTAACGTAGATATGTTAATGTAAAATTTTGAACTATTTCCTATCTTAGAAATTTTTTTATTTTAAAATATAGGAATGATCTAAATTTTAACACATAATATTTAGATTTTAATACGTGACACTCTTAAATCATATTGTTCTAAATTTAATTAAAACCTATATTAATTTATTTTATAAAAATGAGAACTCAAATATTTTTTTTTAAAATACAAATTTAATTGAGAGAAAAATGTAAAAAATAAATTATTAATTAATTCTTATAATAACTAGTATATATAATTGTGTATATAAATCGATAATAAAAAGTATTACAATGAGAAAGGAACACTATAATATGTAAAGTAAAGAAAACTTACAAATATCTATGTCTAATAATAAATAATTGATTGGTTTAAATATTTTTTTTGTTCTTATTTTCGTAGTATTTGTTGTAAATGATTTTTATTTTAACAAAATATTTAAAATAATCCTTATTTTTACCAAATATTTTAAATATTTTATTAAAATAAAAATTATTTAAAACAGGACGAAAAAGATATTTAAATCTAATTAATTATTACAGTAATTTATTTTTGGATTGAACACGCCGTAAAACTACTTATCACATTCACATAAAATAGTAGGAGAAACGTTTCGAAACGTGTGAGAAGAAACTGGTTGGAAAATTGAAACTCTCCAAGCGTTTTAGAATTTTCTACCCAGAGAAGAAAGAAATAACCACAGAAAAACGTTTGAATTGGAGAAAGCGCGTGAGTAAACGTACGGGTCATGCGCTGTGTGTGTTTTGAACGCTGTACTTATCTATACGCGCAACATTTACACACATCTTCCACCCCAGAACCAAACAGGTAGTTATATATAAACAACCTCTTTGGCTGTCCCATACCATAATTCATGTCTGTTGCTTCTTTCTTCTCATCTTCTTCTCCCCTTTAATATTATTATCACTACTCCACTTTGCAAACACTACTCCAACAACAATAACAAGATTAGCGTTAATGGGTCTCTTCCTTTCTCGGAATTTGGCTTGCAAATTCATATATCCTTTCCTTTTCTCCAAGAGGGTTTCCAAGGATTTGTTTCCCAAGCCGTTGGAGACCATGATGTCTCTGATGTCTCCTCGTACTGGCAGGCATTTGCAGCGTTATGACCAAGGATGTCGTCAAGTTGTGGGGTGTGTTCTTGTTCCTTCCTATGCCTTTTTCTTCCTGTTTCTTCTTCTGGGGTTTCATCAAGTTCTGATTTTTAGGGATTTCTTACTTTCTTTCGTTCTCTCACTAAATGTTTCTACCATAGTGATTTTACACTTTCCAGGGACGGATTTTAATTTAAACTTGTTAAATCTGTAAAGTTATATTTGAGAAAGTGTTTCAAGAACTGAAATAAAAGAAATAGAAAGATAAGAACATATCAGAAAACAAAAACAAATTTTGAAACAAAAAAAACCCCCAAACTTCCCAGCATCTCTAGAGTCGAAGATGGTGGACACGCTTTGAAAATTTCAATTTTTTCTCAATTGGGGGCTTTTTGTTTTTTGTGTGTTTGAAGGAGGGTTTAAAGCGTGTCTTTGATTTAATTATTGATGGCCGGTGACAGAAAAAAAAATACATTTTTTGGGTTTGGTGGGTTTTTGAAGTTAAATTTGTCCTTTTCTGTGTGTATATTGAGTTGTTAAGCTGACTTGTTCTGTGGGGTGTTTTTGGAAATGAACAGGTGCATTCCTTATAGATACAAGAACAATGGAACAAAAGATAAGGAGTTAGAGGTTCTTGTGATTAGTGCTCAGAAAGGCCATGGAATGCAGTTCCCAAAGGTATTGTTTTTTCCTCCAAATCTTGTACCGTTTTGAAGCTTATTTTTCACCCCTTTTTGGACTTGTTGCTGATGTTAGTGTGTGTTGTTTGGCCTCAGGGAGGTTGGGAAATTGATGAATCCATGGAACAAGCTGCTTTAAGAGAGACTATAGAAGAAGCTGGGGTTATTGGCAGTGTTGAGGTAAGTTTGTGTGTGTGAGAAGCACTTCTTAGATGGAGTTTTTCTTCAACACTTTGATTCTTACCTTGTATGTGTTTGTTCTCTTGCAGAGTAATTTGGGTAAATGGTATTACAAGAGCAAACGGCAACCCATAATGCATGAGGGATACATGTTCCCTTTGCTTGTGAAGAAGGAATTGGATAAGTGGCCAGAGATGAACACAAGAAAACGCAGATGGGTAAGTGATTAACCTATTTTTCAGTTGTCAAAATCACTTTTTCTCAAGAGCAATATCTTACTCAGTTAACTTTGGTTTTGGTAGTGTTCTAATGTTTATCTGATATGCATCATGCAGATGACTGTGGCTGAGGCAAAAGAAATATGCCCTTATCCTTGGATGAAAGAGGCTTTGGATGTGTTGGTCATGAGGCAAAATCAGCTGAAAAAATGATGTGGATTTGAGAAGGTTGTAAATTGTGTTGGGGTGTTTGGTTTCACGTTTCAGATGTGATTTTTTCACGCCTAGAGAGGAAGTAGTAGTTGTAACTTTTGCATCTCAAGGTGGTTTCTTACTTCTTAACGATTTTCCAAACACCATTTCCATCCACTAAGTGGTAAAACAGGAGCACTCAGAAGCTGTTGGTGGCAGAGAAACTGAGACATCAGAGCCATGAAGAGTGAAAACTGATTTTCAAGGTCACAATTTCTCCCTTGAGTTTGTTTCTGTCTTCAAATTGGCTATAGTTTGAAAGCTTAGCAGAGGGTGTAGTTGAGATCTAGCCATAGAAATCAGCTTTTAGATGTACAAAATCAATTCATTCTTTCATTCATTTTATTCTTTCTAATGTAATGTATGTGTAGGTCTTGTGTAGAACACATTCTTCTTGTACCAAAAACAAAAAATTGAAAAAGAGAGTAACTTTCATCTTGTGACTGAAAACTACACTGCACTTATCTTCTGTTACTATCACCTATCTGAGACTTCAACAACTCCATGGGTCATACAATACAACAAATCAATTCAAATGCTTGAAATAATATTACTGTTGGGTCTAAAAGTGTTTCAAAACTTTTCTCCATTAATTGTGTGACTGGTGAGTTGGTGTAGTTAAGTTTAAACCTTTTGTGTTCTACTGTAAAGTGTAAGAACAAAGTAAAGTTATGATGATAGTAACATCACTGGCTCAACTCTGATATGATTCTCAGTGTATCAAACACTTCATTTGATAATTTTTAATGCTTTTTCAATGGTTGAACTTGAATGGAAGTGCTTTATGGAGTAGGAGCATAGCATCAAACTGTGGAATCTTGCGGCAAAACCTTTGTGGTTATGTTAGGCAGAGATAGAGTGGTTGAGAAGTGAGAACACAATGACAATGATTGAGTAGAGAATATACCTAAATTTGTTTTTAATAATCTCTTCCTAATAAAATGATAAGTATAAATAAAGTGAAATACTTTCTCCTAATCATATTTAACTAAAATTTCTCATCCAAAAAATTAAATCACAATAGGGTGCCTATTCGGCTAAGCACAATCAATTACAAAGTTTCTTTATAGCCCCTTTCTATGACAATGTCATTGTTACAAATTTCTTAATGAGGAAACATATTTAAGACAAAATAGAGTCTTAATCAGTTAATTTATTAAAGCGTTTTTATAACTACCATAATTACCACTTTCTGCTGTAAAACATTGTGACTATCCTAAGAAGCTTCTTGTCATTTTTTTCAAAGTTTGAAGTGAGAGAAAATTATTTTTTTAATGAAAAACAAAATCACAAATTAAAAAATCATTAGACAAAAAATAAGACTTTTAACTTAGGTGGGCGAGCTCGGATTATTACAAGATAATGTAAATTGACAAACTTTATTTTTACAAATTTGATTTATTACAAGTTAATTTAAATCGGTCACATCGACTAGAAATAAGATAATTTTATAATATATAAGTAGGGTTACATCGACTAGAAATAAGACAATTTTGTTATATTTAAGTGGGAGGTGCATACTTCATCTTACAAGTTAGTGTGAGATTAAATTAGGTTTAAGTCCCACTTTCTGACATCGTATCAGAGTCATTATTTAAAAAGTCTATCCTAACGAGTTTCACCCATTAATATATCATATCCATTAATTTTTAGTCACACGTTCAAAATATATATAACTCGATTGAAGAAAATGTGTTGGAAATCTAACATCGAGTTTAGGAAAATGGTAGTCTTTGTAATGAGTGATGAAAACATGGAACATAAGAAAGGACAAAGCATGCTCCTAGGTCAAGCAATGAGATGATAAGGTAACATTATTACATGATTTTTATTGGCTAACATAAAAATGGATGGAGATGGGTATTTATTTATTTATTATTTATTTATCTCAGGCCATGGGTTTGAAGCCAATGATGTTGCCATCACCATTTCATATTATAAATCATGGTTGCAAAGTACCTTTCCAAAATGATGTGGAAAATATCAATTGTGTTACAATTCTTATATCTAGTTATAGACCTTATAAGGGTGGGGATAGTCTCGATATTTTTACTCTGTCGTTAGATTTATACTTTTTAAGATTTTTTAAGGGTAATTGATGATTAAAGACACTGTAATTGATTTAGAAGATAAATTCAACGATTTTTGTCGAGAAAATTAATTAAAAATTAAGAAAACTTACGTGATTCTTATCGGAAAAAAAAAGGAAAAAAAAACATCATCTACACTTGTATACTTGTTTTGTTTTGAGACGATGAGTGAGGTGTTGGTCAATGAATGAGCTTTTGGAAAGTTAATTGAAGGTATGGTCAACTATGGTTTTGGATGAATGATTATGTGTGAGAATGTTATGGAAGAAAAAATGGAAGTTATTTTACCACTTCTAAAGTGGTCCTTAATAGTTACAATCTGTAAACAAAATATTAGGGTTATATCAATTTCTCCGTGACCAATTAGTAAATAATAATATTTATGAGAAAAAGGAAAGTTTAAATTTTCATTTGAATTTATTAAGAACTAAAAGTACAATGTTGTAATTGTTCCACAAAATTAATTATAGAATTCCTTTTTATTATTTTTCTTTCTTGCTATTGCTATATAATTTATTTATGTTTTCATTCTTATTTCTTTTCCTCATCAACAACCTTACATATGACACTAGATACTAGTTTAAGGAAGAAACGGGTAAAACAATCATGCTTAAAAAAAATGTCTCAAATTTTTTTAGTATTAATACTTTTTTATTAAATTAATTATAAAATTATCTTTAAGAAAAAAAGTCTCAAAAACAAGGATAAATTATTTTGGAGACGTAGGAATTGGACTGTAAGTGACAAATTCCATCACTTTTACTCGAGCTTTATTTGGTTTTTGTTGTAATGGTTTCTTCTTTTTTGCAGTCCAATTCCCATTGCATTATTTCGAATGGGTTAATGAAGTATAATCAAAGGGAAAGAATATGAATTTGAATCTAGCGGAGGAAAAAGAGTTGAAGAAGATGAAGTTTGTTTGGAAAAGGACAAAGTTATAATGGACTTGATAAAGAAAAATGAGAAGCTGAAGATGAAATTGCAACAAAAACAAAAATTGGAAAATTTTTGCAAATTTTATTTGTTTTGTTATGGGTGTCAACAATTGTTTTGGTCGTTATGGTGTTGTTGAAGGTTAATTGTAATTAGTTTTGTCCTTGGCTAGTTACAGCAATGATGACTTATGTATTAAACTTGAAGGTTAATGTTTTGTGAGCTAACTTTTGTGGGGAAGTATTTTGTATCGATCAGAATATGAGAATATAAAAATATGATATTTGCCATAACCTTTCTGATATCTGCGTGCTGAGGTTACACAGATGAAATATGTTTGTCATAACATTTCTATTTTCACTTGTAAACAACTTTAAGGGCTGTATAAAATTAGCCAGTTCTGATACTTGTTTGGATAAACTATGTTCTATAGTAATGTACAGAACAAAGTTTATTATTAACTACTAGTGTTGATAGTTTGAGGGACATATTAAAACTTTATGCAAAGTCTCTTTTTATTCATCTGATTCAAGGTGTTGTCTCTGTTTTGCTGTAACTGATAATTAGTTCAATATGCCAGAGGAAACGAAGGATGCCTCCAACTGGAATAAAAGTATTTAAAGGTTCTCACTTAGATTTTGTTGTTGTAACTGATATATTTTGTACCGAGTATATGATTTTTGATGAATAGATAGTGAATAATTGTGGTGATAGTGTTTGTATTCTAAAATGATTATAAAGGGATTTTCTCCTACTCTTTTATCCTACAATACTCTAATGAATGACTTTTGCATTAATGATCAATTACAAGAAGCTAGTGGTTTTGTAAATGAAATGATATGAAATAACATTGTGCCTCATGTTTGTACCTATAATGTTCTGATTAATTCATTAATATGGAAAGAAGAAAAGGAGAAAAGGAGAAATGTTTGATACCATGTTAGAAGTGGGTTTTAAGCCTAACTCAACCCCATGCACGAGATGAATATACCTCGGCGTGAAGGGGTGTGTTGGAAGTCCCATATTGACTAGAGATAAGACCAATTCACAATATATAAGTGAGGTGCAAACCTTACCTTACAAATCGGTTTTGTGGGGTTGAGTTAGGCTTAAAGCCTACTTCTAACAAAAGTCACAATCTCAACATCTACATTTATAATGCTATGACAAGTAGTTTTTATCATATGGGTGTCCTTAATGCCATAGTTTGTATAATAATAATAACAAACTAATGTATAACATAGAAATACATGGATGAAAACAATATTTCTATTATATATAGTTAGAGATATAATATTATAGAATTATATTACTCTATATAATAGTGTGCATTTTCAACTGAATAACCAAACAAGTTAAATTGCAGATTTGGTTAAACTTAATTGGATGTGCTAGCTTCTATGTATGTTGGTGGCTATACTTGTTGTAAGTGAATGAAGGAATGAGTTTTTTAATTTGTATGTAAGCTTTTCTTTTGTGTTTGGGTGCATGAAAATATTGATCTTGACTATGATAAAATGTTTTGTTTCTGATATTGGTGAACTCTTGTTGAATGTTAATTAAGGTATATAATTACTAACTGGTGAAACTTTCTGTTTTGTGTATGTATGCATTAAAAGATGGTTCCTGGTTATGATAAAATACTTTATGTTGATGCTATTATACTATGCTCATGCTTCATAGTTGTTTTACAAAGAGCTACATTGATACATTATGGATTCGGCTCGAAACAGCTGAATGTCAATTGTCTGAATTGGAACTGCAGAAGCTTCTACAGTTAACTCACCACTAATAGGATCAAACAAAGAAGACTGAGTTGAATTTCATTTGCTGTTTCATAGTTTAGTTGGTATTAATTTCCTGTTTCAGATCAGTATGAGTTTGATAAGTCTAGTGTAGTTTTTGATTTTTGGTTTGCTACTTAGTTTTTACTAACCAGTTTTTCTTTTGATTTGATTAACAACTACTTGAGTTTCTACTAACTAGTTTGTAACTTTTCTGACCTGTAATGATCTTGATTTGCTGTTTTTACTACTTTGGTTTAGTTGATTTTGCATTTACTTTTTGCTATTTTTCTTTGACTAACATTTTACTATTGTTACAGTTTTAATGGATGATTTTGCATTTACTTTTTGCTATTTTTCTTTGACTAACATTTTGCTATTGTTACATTTACTTTGTTCTAGTTTGGTTGAGTAGTTAGTTTTACCATGTAGCTTTTATTTTTATTTGCCGACTTTAGTGCTATTTTCATTTCAGATTTGGATTTAACTTGCTGACTTGATTTTGGCAAACATGTTTACTAACATTTTTCTTTTACTAACCAGTTTCTGATTTTGATTTAGTTGTTAACCTTGTTTCTGTTTTGCAGGTATAGTTACTAGGTCTTATTTTCTCTTTTCAGTTGCAGCTGGTTTAATTCAACCTTACTTTTTGATGATTTAGTTCTTTTAACATGTTTGCTTTACTAATTTTAGCTTGTAGATTTTGTTCCTTTACTTTACTGATGTTAGTTCGCTGTTTCTTGGTTTAATTTTAGTATTCGTATGTACTTTTACCGTTCTTTGCTGTTTTTAGGGTTTAGCTTTGTTTTTTAGCTTTCATTTGCTGTTTTAAACTTGTAGTTAGTTTCTTGAATCTATTCGTTGTTTTTAGAAAACCGTCACAGATTTTGTATACATATTATTTTGTTGTTTTTAGTTTCTTATTGTGAGTAATTGTAGATTTTTTAATTTCAGTTGATAGCTTCTTGATTTAACATTTTCATTCAATTGAGTTGAGTAGATTTTCATGAAAAATTAGTTTTTGAACTAGTTTTGACATATTTTACCTTTGTGAGGTTTGAGCTTGATTTCTTTCTTTGTGAGGCTTAGGTCAGAAAATTAGAAATGAGCTTTCATTCTTGACCTTTTACATTTTCAGAACTAGTAGAGTAGATTTTCCTCTGGAGATTCTTGCTACCTAAGACTACAAAGTTAGCTCCGTAACAAGTTCTTCAGATTTCTTCTTTCTACTGCAACTTCTACTTCAATTTCAAGTTAGTTTGCTTGCAAATTTACTTTCCTTGCAATCTTTTACCGATTCAATTTTACTTCTATAACTTTACGATTCTGCTTTAAATCAGTGCACATTTACATTCAATGTTTCAATCAATATTCTTCCACTTCCACTTCTATCTCAGAATACATTTTTCTAATGATGTGCATATTGTTTTTACTTTGTAATCTACTAAACTCAGTTATGGATTCATGTTAAGGTTTAATGAGTATAAAGTGACCACCTATACACCAGAAAACATGTTGAGTGTTTTCTGGTGTAGACAGTTTTATATGCTGCTTTCTCTACAATTCCAGTTATAAACCTTAATTTACATTCCAGTACTTATTTTACATCTGGTTTTACTTTTCAATGCTTTCTAATCAATTGAATCCTGTTCCCAAGTTCATTTCCAGTTTTTACAGTTTAGTTAGTTAATTCTGTTAGTTAGATCTCAAGCTTGGTTAGAATTAGGAATTTTAATTCTTCGTTTTATATTGTTAAATTCTTCATTCCAGTAGTTAATTAGGATGAATTTACATATGGTTGCATGTGCTTTTTAGCATTCGACTCAGTTTTACATAGAAAATTAGATTATGCATTTGCTGTCATGAGTGTTGTCACCATTGATACACTAATTTTGCTGCCAGATTTGGTTTTCAAATGTGATTTTGTGAATTTTATAGGGTTAGACAGTTCTGCATGCATAGCATAAGTATATTTAGGTATATAATCATGTTCCAAACATTTCCATTGCATAATTCATAGTTTTTTTTTTTTCTATTAGGCATTTTATCAAATACATTATAGAAATTAAGTTTTCATTTTGGCATTTTATCAAACAGTTTTATAATTCATGGTTCGGCATTGTTTCAGGTACTTTTAATAGTTAGAACATGTTTCTTTGCATATTGTCATGCATTTTAGGTGTTCAAACATAATTTCCGTGCATTAAAAATCATTTTACATATCATTACATCTTGTTTATATAGAAAATCATGCTCACTGTTTTAGGAGCAGTTTCTGCATTACGTTTAGTTTAATGCATTGCAGTTAAGATTAGTTTGATTTTTAGTTTAGTTAGCATGAAATATTTACACTTGTATTTCCTAGGATTGGCACCAAGTTCTGCCCTACACCACATTAGGGGAATTTTTGGATTTTGTTTAAATCTTAACAGAGGTTTAACAGTGTCACAACGTAGGATCTATTAAAGAAATTCAGGTTAAAATATTGAAGAGACAGGAAGCAGCAGCAAAGCCAGAGAGAATGACATATTATCAATAAAGTAACATAATATGACAGTACACTTCATCAATGATGCTATTGTGTGATAGAGAACCTCTAGAAGTACAATGAAAAAAGAAGCCATGAGAATTTAGACATAGCTATCAACGATTTCAACCCCTCTAATAACCATTTAAACAAATTCTACCATAAAAATCCAGTTTCAAGGAACATAAGTTAGATAGCAATCAAAATGCAGGTGAAAATTTTCTAATAATATCAACTCTTCCCGTCCGATTTGCAACAAGGAAAACATCATAGAGGCCATTGCATGAACCAATTCCTCTCTTCTAACAGATACAACAATCACAACTTGGGTATGCGAAAGAGGTGTCATATTGCATCATTTCAACAAACCTCTAGCAATCATTTCCCTGACAAATTTTTCTGCCTTATCAGTCTCATCTTTTTCAAAGAGTGCAAAAATCATTATTGTGAAAGTTACAGCATCGGGCATGCAACCATTGTCTTCCATCTTGGACCACAAGGACAATGCCTCATTAAGCAAACCCTCTTTACAAAGACCATCGATCATAACAGTATAAGTATATGTATTTGGTTGAATCCCCTTCTCTGTCATTTTCCTGAATAATTCATTTGCCTTGTCGAGATGATGATTTTTGCATAAAGCGTCCAATAAGGAATTGTAAGTAATTAAGTTCGGCTGTTGATTTCTATCGTGCATCTCATAAAAAAGAGTCCAAACATCAGATATTCTCCCAGATTTACCCAAACCATCAATAAGAGAATTGTAAGTTACTGTATTACAAACCATATTCCTCTCATGCATTTCCTGAAAGAGATTCATGGCCTCATCCACATTTTCCCTCTTACATGATCCATTAATCATAATATTATAGCTGCGAACATCAGGATTTACTCCCATTTGGGTCATAGCATTGAATACATATTTTGCATTGTTCACCTCGTTAGCTAAGTAATACCCATCCATTAAAGTATTAAGGGTAACAGTTGTAGGTTTCACATAAGCTCTCACCATCATAGCTAACACATTATTGGCTTTTTATCCTTCCTTCTTTACACAAGGCATCAATGAGTATATTATAGGTATAAATATGTGGTATGATGTGTTTTGACATCATCTTATTCACGAAGTCAATTGCTTCTTGTAAATGACCTAGAATGCAAAATCCATGAACCAGGATATTATAGGTTGAGAGATCAGGATAAATTCTCTTGGCAACCATTTCAGAATACAATTCAAGAGCCTCATTTGCAAGTCCATATTTGAATAGATGGTGAATATTTAGTTGATCGAGCTTCAATGATTCCGAGTAACTGGATGGCAGCTTTGGTTTCTCCAATATCGCACAACCCTCGGATCAAAGTTCCGTAACAGACTTCGTCGAACCGAAATCCTTGTGCTACCATCTTGTCGTGAAAGTTGAGTGCTTTTCTCACCTCACCATTTGTACAGAGACCTCGCATGAGTGTAGTTAAGGTTACGACATTTGGGTGATAGCCCAGTTTGAAAATTTTGCCGAATATTGAGAAAGCAAATGTCATCTGAGACAAGTGACAGAAACAATTGATGAGGATGCTGAGAGTAACATGACTATGGTGAATTCCCTTCATCTCCATTTGCTTAGAGAAGGAAATAACAGTAGGGTAGCACTTCATCTTTGTGAGGGATCCTAAAATTTTATTGGATTCATAGATGCGAGGAACAGGGTGCATATGAATCAAGCTATCCAATTGGGAGACAGCTTGATGAACATAGTGATCATCATGGGGTCTGAGAGTGAAATGAAGAAAGAGAAGAAAGGTTTGAAAGGAAAGAAGGAAACTTGGGAAGGGAAGACGAAAGACAAAACCCTAATCTTCTTCTTGACAACCACATTCTTACCTTGTGGAATGAGTACTCTGATCCGACTGATTATATATATATATATATATATATATGGTCCTCTAAATATCACTACATTTTTATATTTATCTGACGTTAATTTTAACATAGTTTAGTGAAAATTAATAACAAAAATTAAATTAATTTTTTTTAGAAAAATTGAAGATTAAATTGTGACAAAAAAGATTTGAAGATGAAATTAATATTACTTAATAAATAAAAATTAATATTATTTAATAAATAAAGGGAAAAAAATAATTTAATCTAAAATTAATTTATGTATACTATTTCCTGTATATTTATAAAAAAAATATTATTTTTTGCAGAATGATTTTAATTTATGGTGAAACTGGAAATTTTAATAAAGAAGTTTTTTTTTTTATGTTAATCTATTTTTTTTTTCTTTTCTTTCGTTCTCTTTTTCTTCATGAAACATTCAATTTTATAAAAATATTAATATTTTACCATTTGTAAATATTAATTATAGTTAGTAAGAGTTAGAGAATTTGAATTAATTAAACTAAAACAAATTTGTTGATCATTAGATTATTGTAAAAAGGATTTCAATAGATAACTTTAAGTTTTAGACAAATCAATGTAATCTTATGTTTTAGTATATATACAAATATTTCACTTCAGTGAACAAACTTATGGCTTAAGCATCTAACTTGTTACTTAGACAATGATATACATTTGGGAGAGAGGAGTTGTATTTATTTTCATTCAAGTGATTTTCTCAAGTAATGTAATTCATGTTTTATAGTATCTTAATGTCACTTTTATGATTGGTTAGAAAAATGTAAACAATTATATTGGACTTAGTTAAGCATAATTAATGAGAATGATAATAAATAATTAAATAAAACAACTATTTATTGGTTGTCTAACCTTTTAATACCATCAATTGTGAAAGGCATATATAATAGTTAAGAAATGAAGTCTCGTAGGATCAATTTAATGGAAAAATTAATGTAAAATATTTAAAAATAATTTTTTAATTTAAATTATACCTGTGTTTTATAAAAATAAATATTTAAGACTGATTAAAACCTTGTGGTAAGATGAAATATAATTTGACCTTCTTCCTAACCTACTTTAAGTAGGAGCTTTAGGGAAGAGAGCTTTTTCGGCCCACTCATTTGCCGAGTCAAAAAAAAAATTAGCTAAATTAAGAAAGGGTTGGGGCCAGTGATGGGTCAAATTTACACATCTAGTTATTATGCATTTTGTAGGGTATTTCTTTCTATACCACATATTTTCTTCTTGCACCCCATATATCCATGAAAATAACATAAGTATCCTCCAATAAAAAATGATTTAAAACCCTAATGTTCCCTCTTATTTTAAAGCATAAGCGCCACACCTCCATATAGTCCATGCACCTTGAATCCCTGCAATGCATTGATATCCATTAAAAACAAGATGAATTTAGAGTATAAAGTAGCTGTAAATCTTATTCTACAAACTGATTGTTTATAATTAAATTAGACAAAATAGACTTCTTAAATTAATTGTATTGTATTTAAGAGTTGGTAATTATCAACGAGGATGAAATTCTTAGATGAGGTGGATAGAAGATGATATTCACAAGCATATGTATATTATGTTTTTAATTCTTATTCTTAATTTGTTGTTTGCTTTTAAATATTTATGCAGAAAACACTGAATTGTTTTCTTTTCTGTTTAAATATTTGAAAATACAAAGCATATTAAAAATAATGTGAGAATTATGCACCTGAATAGATAAAATATACAAGTAGAAAAAAAAAAAAAACACCTCTTAGCATCTCTGAGTGTTCATATTAATTAGCATCACCAAGAGTCTTTCAGTAAGAGTTGAAGCAAGAATAAAGTTGAGTACACTTTTTATGATACAGAATATTTTGAGATAAAGACTTGGGGTTAACTTTTAAAATAATTAAGAACGAGTAGCTTCTATTATAAAATTAAATATATGAGGTGAATCGCGATTAACAAAAAACAGAAATAATTAAATATTTAAATATAAAATTCAAATAATATCAGATGTAAAATATTATAAAATATAGTCAATTAATGAATTGATTCCGATGTGAATACATTAATTATTCCACTTTTGACATTTTAAACACAATATACAACATGTCCTTATCAAATGTTCCAACTTCCAAAACCATTAATTAATGTGGTACAGATCTTGTAATGTTAAGGAACATTTGCTTGGTCAACTTAATTCTATATAAACAGTCCCATATGAATTTTCATTAAGACAGAAAACAATGCTCAAGTAATATATATAAAAATTGTTATTATGAGAAATTTGTTTATGTTTGTTTTATTTTTATGGATACTCCTAATTTGTATTTCATCAAACACTTAACATATAATCTTTGGCAATATAATTAATTAGGATTTATTGTTTAGCTAAGAAACACCATAAATTAGGTAGGTATTCTCCACATAATTTATCTTAAGCTAACATAATTTATTCCAAATTCAAAGCAACACTGTCAAGCACAGACTTGGAAGTACGAGATGAACAGAATATTAGATAAGCAAATCAAAGTGGTACATCAAATGAAAAATTTTCTTTATAGGTAACATTTATTTACAAATCTCTGCAGATTTGTGAATATTTGTGAATGGAAAAACTGTGTACAAATTAACTGACATGTAAAACTCAGTTTTCATCGGAGGTTTATTCGAATCCAGATTTTTTATTGGTTTTTTTTACTGTTCTCTACTAGATATTAAAAATACACTGTATTGTTATTTTAAATATCTTTTTAATATATTTTAAAACGTTAAAATTAGTGGTAATCGGTGTATTATAAAAATACAGTAGAGAAACAGTAAAAAAAAAACAGAATCTAAATTCGGTTTCTTCTATGCATCAGCATCACGATCAGAAAAGAAATAGGCACTGCTGCATCTGGTGACAGTAAAAGGAGGTTCTGATGATTTGCCATTAGAGATGAAAGGAACTTTTAAGCGACGACACTGAACAATGGGTGGATTGAAACGACTACTCTTGAACCTTGCATACTTGGCTCTGATATTAAGATCAAAATCCACAGCTAAGTCCTTGTGAATCCCAGCATTTGTCTCTTCTTTATACTCACCAAGTTGTTGAGGTCTGAGCTTAAGCACACTTTGCCCTACAAACACTGCTTGAAGAAAGGTGGTGTTCTTGTGGCCTTGGTCAAAGGGTGTTAGGCTCACCCAACCAAAAGCATTATCTTTGTACCAAGCTATTGCTGTGATCTTCCTATAGTACACTACGATGTTGTTGTTGGGATTTCTCACTGTGACGTTGACCTTGAAGTTGTAATACAAGGTGTTGTTGCTTGTGATGAGGTTGAACTGTGTTAGAGAGGCACCAGTTACGTGGAACTTCACACTTGATGGAGATATGATTATCCAGAAGAGGATCAAGGAAAGTATGAAGATGAACATAAGGGTGTAAAGTGTGATGAAGATGTAGCAGAAGCTGCAGCGTGGTCTGAAACACATGATGATGATGATGATGATGATGATGATTGATTATTAGGTGTAAGTGGTTGATGAACATATATAAGCGTATTTGTAGGTGTTGTTGCCATTGATGATTTCTGCGTGTGGTTTGTTGGTTCATCTTTTTCTTGGAGATTTCCTTGCAGATACAAGTGCACAGAGAAGCATTGACTTTTGCAGCTGAATAAAGAAAAACTTTTCTTCAATTGTTTGGTTAACAAGGTAGTCCTTATCCTACTGATTTTTTTTATTATTTTTTATCACACTTTTCTATTTTAAAAATCTTTCTAATATATTTTTAAATTTTAAAATCACTCATAATCGATATATTTTGAAAGTATAGAAAAATTCAACTGAGAAACCAAATTGGTTAATAAGTACATGAGATGAAAGTACAAAATATTTTTGTGAGAAAACAAAAAGGGTTTTTTATAATAGGTTTTAAAAGGTCTAATATGGAGGTAGGGTAAGGGTATGAATAAGTGAAACCAAATATTCGCTCTAGTATAGCTTCTAAAATAAATGTATTTTAATAATAACTCAAAATAATTTAATTAATAAAACAGAAAAAATAAATTTTGAAATACAATTGAAAATATTTTTTAATAGATATATATGTATAACCGATTATGAAATTAAAATAAATTCATTTGGAAAAACATAAAAAAAAAAAGTGTAAATGGGTCAATTTTTTTGCGTAGAACGCGTTTAGTAAGCAAATAAAGTATTCCATCTTTGACATTTTAAGCTCCACCATGTCCACATCAAATGTTCCAACTGCGTTGAAAATCATTTATTAACATTATACAAAACTTTAGAGGAGGATAAAGATTAATTGATTGGCCATATATTTAATTTGTGCCCAAGTGAAATCTATGTCAATTTCTATGCAAATGGGTTCCGTGTGATGCATGATGCAAAAGTGCTGCATAACATGTTTATGAGGGCCTGATTGCAAAAAATATTAATAAGTTGTCGATATACTTGTTAGATAAATTTAGCAATATTAGATTAGTTTGTTTATACGATCCCTAAATTAGATGAGTATAACAAAAAATATTAGACAAATAATTTCATATATTAGTTACACAAGTTAATGAATACTAATCATACACTAATTAGATGAGTAACAATATATATTACATAAGTTTATTCATACACAATACTGTCAGGTTTTACAGAGGGGTTTCATGGGGGAGAACAACACCAATGAGATCTGAGCCCAACCACATAAGACATTGACACCACTCTCAACCCAAAACCTTAAGGCAATGGGTTTATGGGTCTTTATTCTTATATAATGCTCTACTTTCTCATTTCTGGTCAATGTGGGACTTAGACTCACACTTGGATTCCTAACAAATACAAGTTTGTTAATACATTAAACAAGTTTGAACATACATTGATTAAACAACTCTCTTCATACACTAATTAAAAAGAGTCTAGCAACAAATATTAGATGCCTCTCTCTATGCACTATTAAGACAATTATAACAATACACGTTAGATAAGTTTGTCCATACACAGATTAGATGAGTTTATTAGTACACATCATATTTGTTCATTCACTAATTGGATGAGTCTTGAATTATACATTACATAAGTTTGAACATACACTCCTTAGACAAGTCTAATCATGTATGTTATACGAGTGTGTCCACATAATGGTTAGACCATCCAACAATACATATTAAACGAGTTTAACAATACATATTAAATGAGTTTTTTTAATGCATTGGTTAGACGAGCTAGTAATACACATCAAACAAGTATTTACATACACTAATTAGATGAATATAGGAAAAACATTGCACGAGTCTAGCAATACACATTAGATGAGACTATCCATACACTAATTAGACAAGTAAAACAAAAAATATTTGATGAGTTATTTCATACGTTGATTAGACGAGTATAAAAAAATAGATGAGTCTAAGAATACATTGTTTAAATGAGTATATAAAAAAATATTATAAGAGTTTATTGATGCATTGATTAGATGAGTCTAACAATATATATATATATATATATATATATATATATATATATATATATATATATATATATATATATATATATATTAGATGAGTCTAGCAATATACATTAGACAAGTCTGTGCATACACCAATTAAATGAGTGTATTATATATTACACATTAGACGAGTATGTTCATCCACTAATTAGACAAGTATAGCGAAAAAATTAAAGTGTCTAGCAATACACATTAGACTAATTAAATCAGTATAGGAAAAATATTAGACAAGTTATTTCATACATTGATTAGACAAGTCTAAGAATACATATTTGACGAGTCTATCTATACACTGATTAATGAGGTTTTGCAATACACATTAGTCAAGTTTGTTCATACAATGATTATAAGAGTCCAACAATCTTGTAATACACATTAGACAAACTTGTTCATATATTAATTAGACGAATCTAACAATACATATTACACGAGTGTGTCCATATACTACTTAGGCGAGTCTAGCAACACATATTAGGTGATTTAATGTATTGATTAAACGAGTCTAGCAATACACGTTATAGACTAATTTGTTTATATACTGATTTATATTTTTAGTAAGTATATTCTACGTATTTTTTTATAATTTATCCTTTTTATTTTTAAAAAATCTATTCTATTTTTTTACATGTTCTATTCCTTGTAATCTTGTAAGGTCTACTCTTTACAGTTTTATAAACATATTGACTTTCTAAATCTATAAATATTTTTTACGTTGATTCTATTAAAAAAAACATAATTATAAACTTTAAAACACATTCACAAACAAACACCAACACACGGGTTTTAAAACTAGCTAGTTTAGTATGAAAACCCTAAACGAATTAAGTATTCCATCTTTGACACTTTAAGCTAACCATGTCCACATCAAATGTTCCAACTACTTTGAAAATTATTCATTAACATTTCTCAAAACTTCAGAGGAAGATAAAGATTAATTGATTGGTCATACATTTAGTTTATGGCCAAGTGAAATCCATGTCAAATTCTATGCAAATAGAGTGCGTGTGATGCATGATGCAAATCAAAGTGCTCCATAAAAATATGCATGTTTAGATAGCCACCATAATGGATTCTGAACTCTAAAATTACATTAAAAATACGAAAACAATTGTACCGCACCTAGACGGACCAAGAAAACTGCACGGCCAAGCCCATCTACACGTAACCCCACAAATGAAATTATCAAGTAAATAATCGGTCAAGCGGAAACACATAGCGGCCCAAGCCGCCTACTTCAAAAGATAAGACGTAATTTGTTAATAACACCAAACTTAGAATATTGCAGGCTCCTGGTACCAACAAACATTAACTCAGGGCATGGGCTTAGCCCAGACTCATCTAAGACCCAAACAATGGTCCAGCATATAAGAAGATAGACATAATTAATGACTCTATAAATATACCTAGACTCCAACGATTAAATGTACTTTTTGAGAGCCCTTTCGCTGACTTGGAGCCCTCTTCACAGGTAATCCCTCAAGGGTCCAAACCGCATACACCGACAGATAACATACGTAAGCCAAGAAAAAAAACAATTTGAGAGGATTGAGGTAAAGCGATATTTGTGTCCCTAACATCTCTTATTTGTTTCCGCTTATTTGTTTACGCGGTAACAACAATGAAGCTAACTGTTCACTGCTTTGCCTTTTCAATCTCTGATAATCTTTACTATGGATATATACAACACGAGAGTTTGCTTTCATTATACAGTAAAACTATATGTCTGTTTCTGTGTATATATATAGAGATAAACATGTAACACTTCTGCATAACCTGCAGATGAAAGTAATGAAAAAATTGTACAAATTAATTTACATAGGATGTTGTATATATATATATATATATATATATATATATATATATATATATATATATATATATATATATATATATATATATATTTTTTTTATATTTTTATTATCTAT
>Ga0214543_1005007_pt1 | contig 24776 bp, 13 predicted proteins | sample CNSS2metaG_FD_160094 | JGI IMG/M metagenome (GOLD analysis project Ga0214543, IMG submission 160094) | Root nodule microbial communities from cowpea collected in UCLA plant growth center, Los Angeles, California, USA - CNSS2 | ecosystem: Host-associated > Plants > Roots > Nodule | place: USA... | reverse complement strand
ATCACACACTTTTTATTTTTTAATTCTTCTAATTGTTTATTTTTCATGAAATTCATTGGCATCTTCAATATATTTTTTATCATATCATAACCTTTATCCAATTATGTTCAATTGAATCGTGTTAATTAAATTTTTTTTATGTCTCACATTTGAATATTTCTATTCTTTTTTAATATTTTTATTTTTTGTATATTTTTCTTTCGCATGAAAATGTTTAACACTCTCAATTCAAGTGTTTAATAATATAAACTTTTTCATTTATTAGGTAATATAAAAAAATTATCTTTTTTAGTCTATTATTATTAATTTTTATATCATTTGAAGAACTCTTTTTGTTTTGCTAAAACAATTTTCATTATTTTTCAATCATTGACTATGTTGATATTTGAAAAGTTTTCTTAAATCTCTAAAGTATTTTTCATCTTATCACACCCTTAATTATATATTTGTTTTTCTTTGTGAGATTTCATTCAATAATCTCTCAAATTGTTTCGAAGACACATATTTGATAATTTTTTAATATTTTTATTTGTTGTTTATTGTTATCATGTAGAATAATATTTTGATATATTTTATATAAGTTTTTTTTTCTAACTCAATATCAAACTATAATTTTATCACTATAATTGTATAAATATATTTTATTTACTGTAATATAAAAATTTCTATAATTGTTATGATTTTTTTTATCACCATCCAACATATATTGAAGTTCAAAATATACAAGATTTATGTTAAAATTTTATTATTATTAGTTTAATTTTTATTCTTTGTATGATTTTGATCAAGTCTTGTATTATAACTTCTTTTAGTGTAAAAAAATAGAATCATTAGAATTTAAAAAATGAAGTAAACTGACATTTAAAATATACTTTAATTTGACTATTTGTTTTCCTTTTATATTTGCTTCAAATATTTTTAAATTTTATCAACTAGGTTTCATTAATATTTGCAAATTTAATAAATGTTTTGGTTTTCATGGAATTTTAATTGGTATTCTAATTTGAAATGTATACAATTATAATTTCTTTCTAAATATTTGATATTGAAGAAACAACATCCATTTAATATTGAATATTTGATAATATTATGTTTTCTTTATCGTAATTTATATTATTTTATAAAAATTAATTAATTAATATTGAAACAATAAGAAAGCGGGTATAATATAAATACGAGTATATACCCGTTACCTGATGAGGATGATGATGTGACAAAAATTTGATACTCGTTGGATTTGGGTATGGAGATGGGATTGAATTTTTTCTATGAAGATGGGTGTGAGATGGGTATGAGATTCCAAAACTCATCACCGCCCCGCTCCACTGTTATCCATATTCACAAGTATTTTTCATTTATCACTCTCATAACTCAAACTAGTGATACATTAAATTTATTTTTTACAATTTTCATATAGTATGATGTAATGAAACATTAATAACTTCAATGATAATGTAAATTTCTTTTTTATTTAAACTACATAAAAATTTGAAAAGAATCCAACAAATAACAAAAATAGTGTAATAATTAATTATATTTGTATAAAATGAAAATAATAATAATAGGTAAAAGGAAAATAAGAATAATAAGAAATGTAATAAAATATATAAGAAGTAATAATAAAAAATAATTAAATAAGTTAGAAGTTATAAGCTTAAGTTAGAAACTCCTATATTAAACTTACTTTGGAGTACTTATTCGTGTTAGTGAAAAAGTTCAACATTCTATAATTTTTAGTAAGTGCTAATAACAATTAAGCATGAAAGCATGATTGTGCTTTAAATGGTTTATGTAAATAACAAATCATGAAAGATACACATGTTAATCTAACTGATGATATAATATTGTGGAAGCTTATTTTATGTTTGACATCTCATAACATAGAAACTTTTAGATGATAAACATGTAAAAATAAGCTAACCTTGTATTATATGAAAACACACAAGTGCTTAGTTATAATGTAAGGAAGTTTACCACTTTCGTGGTCAAAAGAGATTTGTTAGAAGAAAGACAAGTCACGTAAGAAAATCTATTGAATAAAGAGAAAAAGTTGTTTTTCTTCACCAAATTCTTAAACTAAACATATGTCAGAGGGAGAATTGTCGACTTGACACAACACTATTGTTTAAGACAAACAAAGCATGTTGTCAAAGAAGAAGATAAGTACATTCAATTATTGGGATGTTGATTAAAGGAGAAAAGAACATTTATAGTTGCATAGAATTCATTTAATAATGCATTTGATGCATTCATCATTATCAAACCCTTAGAAACAAAATAATGCACTCAAAAGGAGCTAAAGATGCTTAATGGCCGCAAAGGTTTCACAATACCTACTTTCTTCCAAGTCTATATAAAGTTACGCAAGAAAAAGAAGAAAGTGAGAGACCATGTTGTATAGTGCCAAAATGTTGCTACAATTTCTAAGCTTCAGAGAATAACATTGTTTGTGTTAGAGGAGAATATCAATCTTACATACGTCAACAAATTATCAACCTCTCTAATGAGCTAAAGTTTGATGTGTGAACACTAATCATACCAATTATATATCTTAGTATAGTTGTCAAAATTGGTTAAACTCATGAACCATCCGGCCCACCACAGGTTGAACCCGAATATAAAAAAAATAAAAATAAAAAATCTACATCACTCTTAACTTAACAATTCAACTCAAAATACAAGCAAACTTTTATTTTTGAAATTTTGGAGGAGAGAAACTCACGTCATTACACTTCATTCACTCTCTACCTTTGTTTCTCATTAGTCATTTTCTTTTCCTAAGGTAGTAAGGTATAATTTAGAATTATGATTTAGGTTTTAGGATGAATGATTCATTTATTGTTTAAAATAAGAAAAAACAAAACTTTAAAATAGGTTTCGAATTTTTGGATCTTGGTTATATATTAACAAAAATTGTTAGATTGAAGAAAGAAAATGTTTTAATTTTTTTTAATTGAGGCAAGTCATTTAACCTACCAACCTGTGATGGGTCACGCTAGACTCAAATTTTTTAAGTTCACTAATAAGTGAGTCGGGTTGGGTTGGCTCATTAAGTGACCAACCCGTGATGAATCGGACCGAATGACTCATTTTGACAGTTCTATATCTTAGCCATGAATGATTGTTTGACAAATAATACTCAGTTATTATCCATGAGTGACTTATGTTCAAAGAGTACTTACTTGAGCTAGAAGTGACTTGTTAAATAATATTTGGTAAAGTTGGAAATGACTTATAAAAATAATACTTAAACGGGACTAGTAGCCAAGAGCTAAAAGAATATTTAGGTTAAGCCATAAGTGATTTCTAAAAGAATACTTAGTTGATTTAGGAATGGCTTGTGAAAAAATATACTTGACTGAATAGGAATGACTTGTTTGATAAAGCACTCAAAGGATTGGGCATGAGTACCTACGAACCCAAACATACTCAAAGGGCTAACAAGAAGTGTCTATGAGTCCAAAGAATACTCATAGTGTACTTTATAACATTACTCTAGTTAATTGAACTCAATTAGTTGATTGAAAATTAAACCACGAACCAATATAAATATACGGTATGTATTTTCTTTTCCTCATGTATTTCTATTTTTATATATACTAGCTTAGAAGATGAGTCTTTTAAAGAACACGCACAATAAGAACAATTTTATACAAGCAAATCATTTAAGTTGAAAAGTTTCATATGATACATTTCATCTTATGCAACCATTATCAACTAATTACTTAATATATAAAATTATCAACTGAATATTCTTTATCATATATTTACGAAAATTGTAAAAAATAAAAATAAAAACTCAATTGAACATGATTAGATTAAGAAAAAGTTAGTCAAATAAACTAGTAACTAACCTAATATCTAATTTAATGTATTTATTCTTATAAATTAAAAATAATAAAAAATAGCATAAAATACCTAATCATAAATACATGGGGGATTTAAACGACTTAATATTTTCCCGGGACATCACTAAATTCCATTGAAAAACAGTAATAGAGATCCACGATAATGGTGGAGACACCAAACGAAAAAACACATAATATCTTATAAATAACTTTTGAGAATAAGAGAGTTAGTGAAAAGAATTTCGATTCTCTACTGGATTTTTTATGTTGTTCTTTTACTGTGTCATTATAACATATTGATTACCATTAATTTTAACATTTTAAAATATATTAAAAAGATATTTAAAATACCAATACAATGCATTTTTAATGCTCAGCAGAGGACAATATCCAACAAAATTAGTAGAGAATTTGATAATCATAGTAAATACAGCTCAACAAAGTGTATTTTCACTCATTTTTGCATACAACTTTAAAGCTCGGTTTAACATTTATCACACTTCCAACATCATATATAAAAGTTCCTTCAAGTTGTTGGGTAAACTTAAATGTTTAAATGTGGGTAGTTAGAAGTTGCTATATTAATTGTCTAGGAGATTTCAAAAGGTTGAGAGTGGGTCTAGCTATGATTAAGCATGCAATAGAGTTCATTAATTGTGAGTTAGATAGTGATTATATTTAATGAATGTAGTTGAAGGGTCATGTCCAAAGGCCTATAAAAGGACCATGTAGTGCTTCATTTCAAAACACAACAAATCTGAATACAAAGAGTGTTTATCCAGAGAGACTTGTTTTTCAACAAATTAGCATCAGAGCTTGAGTGTTAGAGTGAGTTAGAGAGTTTGATCGAGATGGTCAGCTTAGCTAACAACATGCCCCTACCGAAGTTATCAAAAGGCGTCAGCTATGATAACTGGAGCCTGCAGATGAAGGCTTTCCTTGGTTCCCAAGAAGTATGGGAGGTAGTCAAAAATAGGCACCAAGAACCAGATGACATTGGAGAAATGGCGATTGCCCAGCTTGCTACGTTAAAAGTAACACGAGCAAAGGATAAAACGGCTTTGTACGTGTTGTACCGAGTTGTTGATGAGTCCGGTTTTGAGAAGATAGCAAATGTTATGTCTTCAAAAGAAGCGTGGGATATTCTAGAGAAGGCATACAAAGGGGATAACCGTGTGAAGCAAGTTTGGCTTCAAACTCTCAGAGGCAAGCTTGAATGGATGAGGATGAAGGAAGATAAATGGGTTATCGAGTACGTCTCCCGAGTTGAGACCGTAGTGAATCAGCTTGGTAGAAATGGAGAGACGCTACTCGCTTACCGAGTGATGGAGAAAATCTTGAGGTCGTTAACCGACGACTTCGAGAATATATTTTGCGCAATAGAGGAATCCAAGGACTTGACAATGCTCTCGGTGGAAGAACTTGTCGGGTTTCTTGAAGCGCATGAGCAGCGAAGAAGGAAGAAGAAGGAAGAGTCCCTTGATCAAGCACTCCAAGCAAAGGCAACCATTAGGGAGAAGAAGGTTCCTTATACTCAGAACACTCAAGGCCGAGGTGGTAGAGGTAGAGGAGGATGTGAAAGAGGTCAAGAACAGATCGGCCAATAAAATTGGCGTGGCCAAGGATAAGGTGGAGGTCGTGGTGGTAAAGGTCAAGGAGGACAGTCGAACAACTCAAGAGTTGAGTGTTTCAAATGTGGTAAGTACGATCATTTTGCCAAAGACTACTACTCAGGAGTTAAATGTTAGAATTGTAGGAAGGTTGGACATTTCGCGAAGGACTGCTGATCTGAAAGCAAGAAGGAAACGAACTTCCTTTTTAAGGATGTTGAGGAAGAAGGAATATTAATGATCTCCAGGAGATCAGGTGCCGAGCTAAGTTCGAGTTGTTCTAACAACTCAGTTTGGTACCTTGATACAGGAGCAAGCAACGACATATGCGAGGACGAAAATCTTTTTAAGGAGCTCACCAAAGTTGACGCTGGACATGTATCATTTGGAGATGCATCAAAGGTGGCAGTAAAAGGCCGGGGTACAATCTGGTACCTGCAGAAGAACAACCGAGTTGGACAAATCAGAGACGTGTACTATGTACCCGATCTCAAGAGCAACATATTGAGCATGGGCCAGCTGATGGAGAAAGGCTACTTGGTTCTGATGAAAGACCGAGTATTATACTTGAAAGACAAGTTGGATCAACTGATTGCCCGAGTAGAGATGAAGAAGAACAAGATGTACAAGTTGGACTTGAAAATAGTCTAAGAGAGGTGCTTGAAACTTGATGTGAAGGATGAAGCTATGATGTGGCACTTCCGGTTTGGCGACTTGCATTTTGGTGGGTTGGCCTTGTTGGTAGAAAAGGAGATGGTGTGAGGACTCCCGACTGTGGAGTTTGAAAGAAATTTTGTGAAGAATGCGTGCTCAGATTAATTCACACAGACATTTGTGGACCAATTACCCCTGAATCTTTTAGTGGGGAAAGGTATTTCATTTCTTTCATAGATGATTTTTCAAGAAAAACATGGGTGTATTTTTTGAAGGAGAAATCTGAGGTGTTCCGAGTGTTTAAAAGGTTCAAAGCAATGGTTGAAAAGGAGACCGACATACCTATCAAATCTGTTAGGTCTCACCGATGAGGCAAGTTCATCTCATCCGAGCTCATGAAGTATTGTGAGGAGCAAGGAATAAAGAGATTTCTGACAACACCATACTCACCCCAACAGAATAGAGTAGCTGAGAGGAAAAATCGAACCATACTTGACATGGTTCGAACAATGTTAAAAAGCAAGAACGTGCCCAAGGAGTTCTGGGCGGAAGCAGTGCAATGTGCCATCTATGTGCAAAATAGATGTCCACATGCTAAGTTGAACGAGAAGACACTACAAGAAGTCTGGAGTGAAAGAAAGTGGAAGAAAGCTGAGTGTGTCTCACCTCAAAGTGTTTGGCAGCATTGCTTATGGTTATGTTCCAGCTCAACAAAGGACCAAACTTGAAGATCGAAGCAAGAAGTACGTGTTTATTGATTACAATGAAAAAACCAAGGCGTATAGGTTGTTCAACACAATAACAAAGAAGGTGATTATGAGCCGAGATGTTCAAGTTGATGAAGAGAGCGAGTGGAAGAGGAACAACTCGGAGAAAGAGTCTAGAAGCTTGGAAATAGATACACCACCAACAGTGAGAGATCATGAGACTTTTGATGAAGAAGATGAACCTCTACAGCCTAGAGCGTGAAGCTTCCAAGACATATACAACTAGACTGACGAAGTACATGTTGTATGTTTCTTGGCAGGTTCAGAAGACTTGTGTTTTGAAGAGGGTATGCAGGAGGAGAAATGGCAAAAGGCGATGAATGAGGAGATCAGAGCAATTGAACACAACAACACGTGGGAGCTAACTAATCTGCCCAAAGGAGCTTGGCCTATTGGCATAAAGTGGGTGTACAAGAAGAAAACAAACGCTGAAGGAGAAGTTGAGCGATATAAAGTTCGGCTCGTAGTGAAAGGGTACAAGCAGAAGGAAGGAATAGACTATGACGAAGTATTCGCTCCAATGACGAGGATGGAAACAATCAGGTTGTTGATTTCCTTAGCAGTTCAACACAAATGGACAATCTTACAGATGGATGTGAAGTCAGCATTTCTGAATGGAGTCTTAGAAGAGGAAGTATATGTTGAACAGCCACTCGGATACATGCGAAGAGGTGAAGAGAAGAAAGTGTTGAGATTGAAGAAGCCACTTTATGGCTTAAAGCAAGTTCCACGAGTATGGAATGAAAGAATTGACACCTATTTCAAGAAGAATGGGTATGAGCAGTGCCCTTATGAACATGCTCTTTACATAAAGAAGAAAGGAGAAGATGTGATGTTCATTGCCCTCTTTGTTTATGACCTTATCTTCACGGGGAACAATGCTGAGATGATTAAAGCATTTAAAGAAGTGATGAAGAAGGAGTTCGAGATGACCGACTTAGGTCTTATGAAGTATTTCCTTGGTTTAGAAGTCATTCAAGGGAAGGACGATATCTTTGTGTCGTAGGAAAGGTATGTTGAGAAGGTCTTGAAGAAGTTTAATATGGCGAGTTGCAAACCAGTTTCCACCCCTATGGAACCGGGCACAAAACTTTCTAAGTATGCAGATGGAGACCGAGTTGATGCGAGCAATACCGAAGTCTGATTGGAAGTCTCAAGTATCTTACAAATACCAGATCAAATTTAATGTTGAGTGTTGGAATAGCAAGTCGGTATATGGAGGAACCAAGGTATACTCATTGGAAGACCCTAAAGAGAATTCTAAGGTACGTGAGAGGAACAATGTCACTTGGCCTGATGTATACTAGGATGAATGATTACCGACTAGTCGGCTACTCAGATAGTGATTGGTATGGAGATGTTGATGACCAAAAAAGCACGTCTGGATATGTATTCTTCATGGAGAGCATGACGTTCACCTAGCTTTCAAAGAAACAACCCATTGTAACACTGTCAACATGTGAAGCAGAGTATGTTGCAGCATCCTGAAGTGTCTGTCATGCAGTTTGGCTTAGAAACCTTCTAAGCAAACTGGAATTGAAGCAAGAAAAGGGGACTGTGATCCGAGTTGATAACAAGTTGACCATTGAATTGGCAAAGAACCCGGTCAATCATGAGAGAAGCAAGCACATTGATGTCCGATTTCACTTCATCTAAGAACAAGTGAATGAAGGAAATGTAGAGTTGGAGCACTTCAAAAGTCGAGCACAAGCTGCAGATATGTTTACAAAGTCGTTGTCATCCTCTTTTTTCGAGAACAAGAAGATAATACTTGGAATGAAGGACAAGAAAAGCATTTAAGTTTACGGGAGGGATTTTATTGGGTAAACTTAAATGTGGGTAGTTGGAAGTTGCTATATTCATTGTCTAGGAGATTGCAAAAGGTTGAGAGTGTGTCTAGCTATGATTAAACATGCAATAGAGTTCATTAATTGTGAGTTAGGTAGTAGTTATATTTAATGAATGTAGTTAAATGGTCATGTCTAAAGACCTATAAAAGGACCATGTAGTGCTTCATTTCAAAACACAACAAATCTGAATATAAAGAGTGTTTATCCAGAGAGACTTGTTTCTCAACATAAGTTCGCTTTTGCATTTCCTCACCAATCAATAACCACATAAGATGAGTGACCAATTAAGAACTCAAACTTATTCTGAAGGTAAATTCACACGCTGCAATCATTTCAACTACGGTTAACTTTACATTGCGGAGAATATTTAGCAAATTGACAAGAGAATACACTGAATAAGAATAAGGTAAGTCTTCCACTTTTTCATCAAAAGTTCTCTCTTCTTCAAAACCTACTGTTACAGCACAAATTTCTTTAATTAACATCCATTCAAATTAGAAAGAGTTTTGCAATGGTTGAAACAAAATCAAAATTTACCTGTCTGCTGTGCATGGAAGAAATCTTGTAGTTTAGGATTTTGCACCCTTGCATTCCATATATTTGGGTCAGAGGCAATCGAAGCCACAACACTCTGTTCATTAAGGCCAAAAATAAGTTATCATATTAAGTCAGCAAGTGCACCCTAGATTAATAAACTTGTTTATATATACCCTTTATGTTAATTTATAATTTGAGTTTTGTTGTAACTCAACTTCGAAAACTGTTTGATGGTTAACAAATTTTTTAACAACTAAATTTTAGTAATTTTCTCTTTCTCTCGCGACCTGAGATGACATTGTATTTCAAAATACAACTACAATTCATAATGCATTACTTTATTTTTTGGATTTCATCAAAGAAGCTTTGAGATCAGTAAAGACCGTTCAAACTATGCAGTTGTAAAGCACTACTACCTTAGCTTCTGAGCTTTCACTAAACAATTGAAAAGCCTGAAAAGCTGGGTTTGGCGCTGAGGTGTTTGAGATAGCCTCAGTAACACTATCTTTGTTCTTCAAACCAGAATGAGAAGGTGACAGAACAGATATTTTATTAGGAAGAGCACAACCTTGGTATTCTGTGGAGTTTGAAGATACGTAAATCCTGAAATATGATCACATTCATATGATGTTTGCAGTGAAAAAAGGTCCATAATGGATAGCACAATACAAGATATCTGTTAAAACACACAAAAGCTATTTATTTGTTTCTTTATAGGAGTTTAATAATATGAATAATTAAATAACCAATAAAAGAATAGATTTATTATAGCTGCAATGCAACTCAAAAGAAATGAAGAATGATGGCATAGAGAATGTATACTTATGTTGAGCATGTTTTAGTTCAGTTGTGGCACTGCCTGACACCACCTTCGCCGTACTGTCTTCCCCGCCGTCTGCCGGCGACGCTTCAGAAGCACTCTGAACAGATGACTGGACAGGAGGCACGACGCCTCTGATCCCGGTGGCAGTGAACTTGGCCTCCGCACTCATCACTCCTCCACCCATGAACGAGAGCATCAAGAAAGTGAAGAGAAAAGGGTAGTCTGGGTATTTAAATATCAAGTGGGTAGCACAAAGTTTCTTGTGCAATGGTGGTACCTCTTAAGATTGTGAAATTTCACGTGCATCTTCCTTTTTTTGTCCTAAAAGGGTCGTACAAATGATTGAATTTAACTTCTATTATTATTCTCAATCAAATACTAATTTAAGTTTCAGAACAGTATGTTTTTCAGTACTCATGAAATCAAAGCAAACCCGAACAGCCAAAACAAAAATATTGGCGGAATCTCCCTAGAAATTATTCATTACCGTCTTTATAAGTACTTTTAGCTTCTATTTTCATAACAAAACTGATAATTTTATTTTAACTTTCATTTTTAGCCAGTCAAGTTGAATAAGATTTGAGTAATTAAATTATTTAAAAAATATTTCAAGTAATGTTAATAGTTATAACTTATAAGTTGTATTAATAATGTTTTAGAAGTAATGGCGGTAGCATATCATAGGAGAGGATCTTTATTCCATTGTTCTATATTATTTGTTAGATTAAAAACAAAGATATCAGTAAAAAGATTTGCAATAAATATATATATATATATATATATATATATATATATATATATATATATATATATATATTATTCTTTTAGGGAAATGGAGAGACTTCAAAATAAATGCAAACTATTGTTCTCGACCTTTTCAAATAGATAATATAATTACATAAGTATTTTTAACATCAAAAATATACTTTTGGCAAAAAACTTTTTTTTTTGACAAACAACCATTTTTAATAAAAAAAATCTTAAAACTGTATTACTTTATTCTCTTAACTTTCATAAAAAAATTAAAAAATTACTCTATTTGATAATTTTGTCAACCAAATATTTGTCAAATAATTATTTTTCTTTTAACATATATATCAAATAATAAATTATATCTTTAATATAATTTATCACTTCATAATTTAAATTAAAATAGTTCTTCAAAAAATATGAAAGGATTTTGAAGACCTAAAGTAATTCGAAGCCTAACATGACTTTGTACATGAGAACCACAGGCAATATAAGCAGTTCCAAGTCTATATTGTCAAGATACACAATTAAAACCACTTTTCCTTTCCATTGAACAGTTTGATAAGTCAATAAATTAACAGAAATATTTTTTGCCAGATTGTCAATGTTAACAAAATTTAAGAAACGAAGCAATAATAGATGTGCGCAAACTCTGATTAAGAGTGCAATTGAAGACCAAAAAAGGGCAATACTTTTAATGAAAAAGTGAGCTATTTGAAAATGGCTAGGCATGGAGAGTTGGAGGAGGCAGGTTGAAAAAGAAGTAAAACAGGAATGAGCCTTGAAGCTGATCAATTGCTTCAAAAGTTGATGAATATATAAAATGGACCATGCTTCCAGTAAATATTTGAGGGATACAAGGTTTCACCAAAGCAGCAAAAAATAATAATACTAAAAATCCTAAACCAGCAGACTCTAGTGTTGTGAACACTCGTGACATGGTGGTTCAGCACTCTATTCTCAGGGTATACAGAAAAAACATCTTTTGAAGATGAGTCAGGTTACCCACTCAGTCATCAAACTTTATTTTCTTTGGAGCAGGCTGGATGTTACCCATCTGCAAGAGCAATTATATATGTAAAATGAGAGAAAAACTCAAGAAGCATAATATTCTCTATTTGTGAAAACAAACGAACAACCACAGAATGATGAAAACAAAAGGCTCACAATCTCAGGGCATTCGTAATCAATGCCAGCAGCCTCTATCCTTTTCCGCCGTTTTTGGTCATGTCTTACAATCCTCTCCACCAATTTTTTGTGCTCTTCTAAGGTTCTTACCTAAATAAACAGCATCAATAAACAGAACTTAATACTCAGAATCAGACGATAAATATCAAGCAGGTATACTTTATTATCCAATGAACTAGATACCTTGTCATGACGCTTCCGTTCAATTTGGACATAATCCAATGGCTTGTGACGATAACTGAATCCTTTCCACCTATGATGAAAAATGCCACACATTCATTTGTTACCTTTGGTCATACTCAACAGAATAAACTTAATCTTTTAACCTTAAATCAAGGCATATAATATGCCATTTTACAGGATTGCAATTCGTATCAGCCTTGTGTAGTTATTTGGTTGAAAGGCAGTTCTAGGCTTTATAACCAGCCAAACATGCACATTTTGGGATATGATAATTTTCCAGACTACTATTTGGCTTTCTGTTCACAGAAGCTTCGGAGGTCCTAGGGATTTGTTTGGGGGTGTCGAAATAATTTTGACTATGAACAAAATATGTCACTAAGCTAATGAGCCTGTAAAGCAAGAACTAGACAGAAGTTTACCATGCATGGAACAAAAATTGTTATAAAACTATTTTTGAGTCTTCTCACGCTTTGCAATTTATTCTATTTTGACAATGTCTAAGGAATTTGATTTCAATTTAGATCCACACAATAACAGTTATACATTTATTATTTTAAGAATTTTTATACATTCTTAACTATAGGTATCAATTTAGTATCACATCCTCTTATTTTCAAAATAAACATCTCGCCATGTCAGATATGAATCATATCCATGCATCATAGTCTGAGTCTAAACAACCGTCCACAACCAAAATGGTTGAGGAAATTCCTAATCCTCTATTTGTTAGTGATTTTTTTCAATACTCTAAATAGATATCTTTCTTTTTCACACATGTAAAGAAAGGAGATGACAAGAAAATTAATGGCTAGACACTAAGGTCTGCAATTATGAAAAACATACAATGGAACCCTTAGAAGGAAATAGATCCGGAAAAATATTAATTAATTAATTAATAACTTACAATCTTGAATGAACATGCTCCGGAGGTACAACATGAACTTGGAGAAGGTGCTCAAAAAGGAGATAATTGTGCATAGTATCAGCTACAATTTTCGCTACCTACAAATCAAGGCACTATTAAAACAAGGAAACTTAATTTTATTATAAACACAATAGCACAAAAAATGTCATGTCATAAAACAATCAATTAATCTGTAGAAACAACAAATACCTCAGGAGATTCAAATTCTATATACCCAAAATGTCTCGATTTTCCTGTCTGTAAAAGAACAAGAAACATATATTGTCGGCATCAATCAACTAAAACCAATATCCATCACCCCTAAAACGGTAACAACAAACATATATTGCAGCCCCAGAGTATTTAATGAAACAAATATCTTGATGGTTGAAAACCTGTAGTTATTTTCAAAATGTAAGGACCAAACAAAAGCAAAATTACTACAATATTGATTGAGGCTTCAACTTCTATGATTTAAAATGTACGGACCGAACAAAAGCAAAATTACTACAATATTGATTGATTACAGAGGCTTCAAATTCTATGAGAAACTCATAACTATTAACGACACAATTGATATTCTGCATTGGAAAATTATCTTAAATTAAGACCACTCATGAACAAATAGAGCATGTGACAAGAAAAGTAATTCTTCGCCATACAACCATAAACAAAGTATGCCACAATTATCATCAAGTTGACACAATCACACAATAGCAAATAATAACAAGCACGGACATTAAAGAAGACAAGTTAACATGCAAGCAACTAACCTTTTTATTTCTCGCAACTCTCAACCGCTTGATGGTTCCAAATTGCCCAAAATAACCTACAAAATGCAACAGTAAGCCCATACTCCACAAAATCAATAAAAAACCTGAAAAACAAATCCATGACCACCTTCCATCTCCTTCTCATAGAATCCATGCGGAATCCTGGATATATACAATACTGTGGCCGTATTTTCCGGTGGCTTCTGTTCTGCGAGCTTGCGAGCTGGACCACCTTCCAAGGGCTTTACCGATTCAGAAACAAAATTAAGCACCACATTGACACAATATATTGAAAAATAAAAGGAAAAGTAAACTGAAAACAGAGAGCACACGGTATCTGTATTCTCGACATACCAAAAAATCAGCACCCTGAGATGGCTTGTTAGAGGAAGCCTTTTTCATGTTCTTCATAGCTTTCTTTGCCTTTGTTCCCATCTTGCTGTCTGTTATGCCTAACCACTTCTCTGCAAAGAAACGCCTGGCAAAGATATCGTAAATGAGGGTGGTGAGGAATTGCGTCAAAACCCTAACCCCTTTGGTTGTACTTTGGATTATATATTCTGAAATACAATATTTCAAATTGTGCATTCCAAAATGTAATATAAAAAATACTTTCTGAATTACATAATTCAAAATAAAAATTCTGTATTTTGGAATGTATATTCCAAAATATAAATTATAGAACTTTAGGGGAAGGATGAAAGAGATTAGAGAAAGGCAATTAAAAAGTTAGAAAAATAATACAAACAAAGAAAAAAGAAAGAAACGATAAGTTGAAAATGATATTTTTGATACGCCTGCAACATTATTGTGCAATTCTTTTAATAATAGAATTGGTTATGAAACTTATTATGCATTCTTAATACTAAAACAAATTTTAAATAACAAACTTGACAACTTGTATTGATTAAGTAAGCAACAATTGAAAATTCAACTCTAACCTTTTTTACCCCATTTTGTGGCTTAGTGATGGCATGCAATGATTGGAAGACTTTCAAACTATGAAGATTTTCAATTCATATTATGTTATTATCTTGTTTCTATAATGTGCTACAGATATCTAAGCAGCAGTGCCATTGCAGTGGCAGTGGAATTTGCAGGTATGAATTGCTATCTAGAAACTTTATCTAAAAGATCAACGTATGTGCATTTTATGCAGCGATTGCAATGCATTTGAAGGGGACTTCTCGTTTTTTCTCAATTCCGTTTCGACGTGTTAGTTTATTAACTACCCAGTAATAATTTTTATCGCTTGGCCACCTTAACAACGTCTAGCAGCCACCCAAATACATGTGTTCAAATGATTATCAAACTTTTGCCTTCTTTCTTTTTGCAATGGACTCTAAAGATCACTTCTAAGGATATCTTGAAGCTTTTATGTTTTGCTTCTTTCTATTGACTAGGATCTGTATAAAAAATCAGACTAATTGATTTGGATATATTTTACCCTAATACAGGACTGGAGGAAGGGAAAATTTACTCCATTGTTATAAGTGTGATAAGAAATTTTGTTAATTATTTTTCTTAAATGCATCTTTCCTATGCGTTTTAATAAGAACAGTAGCGATTCATTTATTTAAGAACATACTACATATTGGTCATTACATTTGAAATTATCTGTATAGGTTGTTGCTACTGAACTCAGTTTCTCACCTTATTTCCCCCTCTTTTTCTGAAAAAACCATCCTGCTGTTACTTAAATTTTATTATATGGATCATGTATGTCTGCCCTCTCATTATAACTCTTTCATACAGTTAGGATTTGTTGTAACTCTTTTTTGTTAGTTGTTGAGTCTGTGGGTTAAACAGAGCTCGTTGAAAGGACGAGTTATAAACATAACTCCTTCATTCTTCTACACAATAATAAAATCTCTACATTCAAATCATAAACTCGATACATTCAAGTCATAAACTCGTCAGCGAGAGGACATACCTGAGCTCTGGGGTGGTTACCACCGTGAGGTGTGGGTGAAGAGCGGCGTGAGTGATGGTGGTGCGATTGAAGAGGGGTGAGAATTGCGCGAAGAATAAAAGAGTGAAAAGGACGAGTAAAGGGAGAAGGAAGAAAAACCCTAACACCTGAGTATCGGATATGTGAAATTTGACCTAGAAATTAATTCATCGTGAAACGAAAATGGGAAGTGTAATCTCCTTACTTCAGTGGTACTTTCTTACTCAATACTTTCTTAAGACTTAGCCCATGACTCTAAGTGACAAGACTGAATTGGCCCATAAAGTCCTGCATATGAAGTGGGGCTTTCTTCCAGTACCCCAATCTTTCTTCCTACACTTCATAAAACTTGTAATTTCCAAACTATACTCTATTAAAATTATTATAAAAATTTCTTCACTTCCTTATTTTTTATATTTTTCGGATTGGGTCTTCTGAAAGTATTTTTGGATCTTGAAAATACTTTCTGAATCATTCGATCTACAAAATATAAAAAAATATAGATATAATTACTTATTTGATATCCTATTTTTTGTTAAGTTCAATTTGGTTCTATATTTTTTGTTTGTTCAATTTAGTATCACAATTATATAAAAAGATTCAATTTGGTCTTTTCCGTTAACTTGGAGTTAACACCACATGTCAAGCCATAATATTTTAATTTTTTTTTTAATTTTTTTAAAATATTTTAATTTTTTTGTAAAAATTTATAAACTGTCACGTGTCAGTTTACCGTCGTGTCACATGGCAGCTTACAATCATGACACGTGACAGTGATAATAATTGTTTTCAATTTAATCCTCTATTTAAATATTTGGTTCAATTTAGTACCCAATTTTTTAAAATGATTCAATCTCGTCCTCCTCAATTTGAAACCAAATTAGTAAATAAGCTTAATTACAACTTATATATACATGTTACCATAACTTTTTCTAATATATACATCAAATTATTTCACCTAAATATTTAAATTATTTTATTTTTTACATTTTTTACCTTTGTAATTTTTTACACATGAAATTTTTACACTTGTAAAAAAGTAAAATAATTTGAATATTTATGTGTAGTGATTTGATGTATAAATTCAAAACAATTATTTTAACATGTATATATAAGTTATAATTAAACTTAATTACTAATTTGGTCTCAAATTGGAAATGACGAAATTGCATCATTTTAAAAAATTGGGATATTAAATTGAACCAAAAATTTAAATAAAAGTCTAATCATTGTCAGGTGTCATGATTGTAAACCATCACGTGACATGATGGTAAACTGACACATGGCCATTTTTAAATTTTTTGAAAAAAAAATATTTTTTAAAATTAAAAAAAAATTAAAAATGACACAGTGTTAACTCCAACGTAACGTAACGGAGAAGCCTAAATTGAATTTTTTTAAATAATTGAGGTATTAAATTGAACAAACCAAATATAGAAACCAAATTTAATTTAACCAAAAAAATTAGGATATCAAATTAGTAATTATAAAAAAAATATATATATTTCAATTCAGCATTTTGGAAGGTATTTTTGAATTTGAAATGTATTCCAAAATACTCAATTCGGAATATAACAAACATTTTTCGAATTTGAACGTCATTTTTGGATCTAAGAATACATTTTGGAACCCCAATTTTGAAAATTATTTTTGTATTTTGAACTGAATGATCTAGAAGATATTTTCGAATCTGACAAAAATTTAGGAATATGAAAAACCCATCATTCCAAAATGCAAAAAGAAAATTCTACAACATATCTTTTGAAAGATGTTTCTGAATCTGAAAATGACTTCTGGAATATCCGTTTCGCAAATTATTTTTTGTATTTTGAATATATTCTCGAGTTTGGGGTTTTTTTTTTTTTTCTTAAAATACCTTATGAAACATTAATTCCGAAATAAAAAAAAAATCTAAAACAAGTATTCCAAAAGTTATTTCTAGATCTATAAATCCCTTCCGTATTAGGTGTTCGGGAATATATCTTTCACCAATTTTCTTTTATAAATATATGTACAAATTCAAACTAGTAATTAATCTCAACATTGAAATATCAAAAGGAGTATAAACAAAAACTCTCAAATATTCTTTATCATAAGACATAATTATTACTAAAATTAAAAACGAGAATGTCAACGGTAGTAATTAATATTGATATAATAATAGTAATTAATATTGATATAATAAAAATAAGTGAATCAATCAAGTATCCAAACTCTAAAGAAATATTATTATTTATGGTTCAAGATCATACATACTGAAAAAACGAGAATTATTCTTGATTGGATGAATAGACAAATCAAATGAAAAAAAAATCTTAACTATAATTAATATAAAATACTAGGAAAAAGCCCAAATACAACGAACATTTTTCCTCCGTGGGACTTTATTTTGTCTTATTCTTGTTTTGTTCTCCTATAACCTTTTCTAAAATTAAAAATGTAAGTTAAATTCATTAGGGACAAAGATTGTTTATATATATATATATATATATATATATATATATATATATATATATATATATATATATGTGGAGAATGGTGAGAGAGAAATTCTTAAATTCGGATGATAATGGAAAAGGAGAAGAAAAGTGGTGAGAGAGCGCATCTCGAACTCAAATGATCAAACCTCATGAGTGATTACTATTATTATTATTATTTTAGTCTTGTTATATTATTATTAAATTTATTATTTTTTATTCTTATTATTTTTTCTATTTTTATTATTATCATTATAATATTATGTTATAATTTTTAATTTTATAATTTCATAATTGTATAATTATTAAATTTTGAATGAAAATAATAAAATGATATAAACATAAAATTATACAATTATTTAATAACAAATTCATAAAATTTAAAAATTTAAAAATTATAAAATCATAAATTGTAAAATAATAAATTTTAAAATAATAAAATGACATGTGGTGACAACTCATGAAAATGATATGGCAAGACAATAACCACATCAGTCCCTTCAAAGTAATATCATTCAATAATCAGAAAAAGTTAACAGTGGGAACTCGATTGAAAAATATATATATTTATTGAGTATTCAACAGACTACCAAAATTTATCAATGAGTCAATGGAAGGATTTAGATCAATTAGGGACCTTAAACATAATTAAGCCATATTATTATTGATATTATTATTATCATTATTATTATTATTATTATTATTATTATTATTATTATTATTCTTACTATTGTTGTTGTTGTGACTAGAAAATAAGTAAAATGACCTAATATAAGTTTGAAATCCCACATCAAATGAAAGTGATTAAGGTAATTAGTATATAAGTAAAATGACATATCAAATCTCATGGGAGAAGATTGTTATCATTCAATATGAGTTTGAAGTTCCACATCTGATAGAAGTGATTTATATGACTAGTATATAAGTAGAATTACACATCAAATCTCATGGGGAGGAGATTGAGGTTAAAGCTATGGTTGACGTTGGTAGAGATTAATGGTAAAATGACACATCAAACCTCATGGAGAAGAAATGGTTAAGATTGTTATTATTACTATTATTATATTAGTTCTTTTTATATTATTTTTAATTTTATTATTTTTATTATGTTTTCTATTTTTATTATTTTCAATATAATATTATGTTATAATTTTTAATTTTATAATTGTATAATTTTATATTTTAATTAAAAAAGTGTATAATTATAAAATTATGATTTATTGAAATTTTAAACTATGATATGTTGTAAATTTTTATTCAAATAATAAAATCATTATTTTATAATTATACAACTTTGAATTAAAATAATAAAATTTTAATTGGTTAGTGATTTGATGCAAGATTTCTTTTTGTCTCATAAAAAACTAGAAATCCATTTTGTTAAATAAAAGTATTATTTGATAATGTTCATATAATTTTTACATATAAAAAGCTTTGTATTAGTTTTATTGAAAACTTTATGAATTTTATTAGGCTTTTATTTTAACTAGAAATTTTAATTTTATGTTTTTGTCCTACCACGAGTTTTTATTACGACTTTATAATATATAAAAATTATGATATATTTTATATTTTAATTTAAATCATAAGATCATAATTATATAATTATTCAATTTTGAATGAAAATAATAAAATGATATAAACATAAAATTATACAATTATTTAATAACAACTTCATAAAAATTTATAAATTTTAAAATTACATAATCATTAATTTTAAAATTATAAATTTTTAAATAATAAAATGCCATATGATGAATTCTCATCAAGGTGATATGGCAAAATAATAATCACATTAGTCCCTTAAAATTAACATCACACAATAATAAAAAAAGTTAACAACGACAACTAAATTGAAAAAAAAATTATTGAATACTCAATAGACTACAAAAATTTATCAATGAGTCAACTAAAATATTTAAAATCTATTAGGGACTTAAAACATAATTAAGCCATATTATTATTATTACTACTACTATTATTATTATTATTGTTGTTGTTGTTGTGATTGTTATTGTTGTTGTGACTAGTAAATAAGTAAAATAAGTTAATATAAGTTTAAAATCTCACATCGGATGAAAGTGATTAAGGTAAGTAGTTATATATAAAACGACTCACCAAATCTCATGGGGAAAGATTTTTATTATTGAATGTGAGTTTGAAATCCCACATCGGGTGGAAGTGACTTAAATAACTAGTATATAAGTAGAATTATATATCAAATCTCATGGGGAGGAGATTGTTATTATTCAATATGAGTATGAGGTCCCACATCGGGTGGAAGTGATTTAGATAACTAGTATATAAGTAAAATTATACATCAAATCCCACGAAGATGAGTTTATTATCATTCATTAAGGTTGAAGTCCCACATCGGGTGAAAGTTATTAAGATTACTAGTATATAAGTAAACCTATTGGAACAAAACTGAGTAGTTGGGCCATAGTTATGGATTATAGGTTAGGGTGGGGTTGGGTAGACTAAACTATGGTTGACGTGGATTGAGTGTAGTGGTAAATAGAGTCATAAAACCTCATGATTTATAGTTTTATAAATTTAGTATTTTAATTCGAAAGTGTATAACTATAAAATTATGCTTTTTTAAATTTTAAACTATGATTTGTTGTCAATTTTTATTCAAATAATAAAATTATTATTTTATAATTATATAACTTTGAATTATAATAATAAAATTTTAATTGTCCAATGATTTGACGCAAGATTTTTTTTTCTCATAAACAACAAGAAATCCATTTAGTTAAATAAAAGTATTATTTGAGAAAGTTCATATAAATTTTATAGATATAAAAAACTCTGTATTATTTTATTGAAAAATTTATTAATTTTATTAGGCTTTTATTTTAACTAAAAATTTTGATTTTATGTTTTTGTCGGTTTTATTAAGAATTAATGAAATATAAAAATTACTTTATATTATAATTTAAATAATAAAATCATAATTATATATTTATTCAATTTTGATAGAAAATAATAAAATGATAACAACATAAAATTATACACTTATTTAATAAAAGATTCATAAAATTAATAAATTCTAAAATTCTAAAATCATAAATTGTAAAATTGTAACTTTTAAAATAATAAAATAACATATTAAATGAAGGCTCGTCGCCTTAGCGATCATTCGAAGTAGAACCTGGGTAAAATATTTGATACTCTCACTTAGACGAGACTTGCTCGCCTGAGTTAAAACACCAGGTTTTCTCCACTGTTCACCCATGCAAAAATCAGAAATTCTACCAGAACAACACGCAGTTATTTTCATACCATCAAACCCACCACACAATCATCAAGAGTACGAAATAGAACAAAAAACAAGCAAAATAACTTAAAACATGCAAAACCCTAGCTTCCCTTACCTTGAATGGAGCTAAGCTTTAAGGGGACTCTTGGTGGAGGAGAACTAGAGATGTCAAAATGGGTTTCAACCTGTGAGCCAACTCGGCTCACCACGGGTTCGAGTCGGGCTGGATTGAAAAAAATTCATCTTTTTCAAAAGTGGGTTGAACTCAACCCGGTTCACTTAACCCACGGGTTAAACGGGTTCGAGTCGGGTTGAAGGTGGGTTGGCCCACTTGACACACCAACATTTTTTTACATTTTTTTAAATTTTTTTTAAATTTTCTTTTAATTTTTTTAAATTCTTTTAATAATTATTTACTACTCCTATTATATTTGTTCACAATTTCATATTTTTAAATGCTAGAATGTTGCTTAATTATATTTGAATAGTTTGAATGTTTAATTAATTTGATTGTCAAGCTATATATATGTTGATACTTTAATCTTTAACTATAATCTTTATAGTAAATTACTCAAGTAACCGTCTTATAAACAATTTTTTCTAAATTAGCATGAAAAAAATGTATAGTTTTTTTTTATTTATATTTTGTTGAATAGCATGACAAAAAAATTGTAATATTAGTCATGCTTTCTTAGACTAATGGATACTTTCTTGAAAATAATTCTTCATATATCGGTCGTGAACATGATCAAAATATTGGTTCTTGATTTTACTATGATTGTCATCTCATAGGTTACTTAAAAATTTATTTAAATATTTGAATACTAAAAAAAAAAAAATCATTTTTTTAGGTGGGTTGGTGAGCCAACCCACTTAACCCACTAACCCGTGGTGGGTTGAGCCGGGTTATAGAATTTCTGGCTCACTTTGGTGAGCCGGGTTGGATTAATTCATCGGGTTGACTCACTTTGACATGTCTAAGGAGAACCAGGACCAAAAACAGCTTCAAGAGCTGAAAACAGACATATGAGCACGAAAAATACTAAGACTTTGATAGAGATTAATCTAGGACTAAAGCTTAGGAGCTGAAAACGAAAAGAAACAAGGGAAGGGGATCAACTTACGTAGTAGAAAGAGTGTTTGACGAGCTGAAAGGGGGAACTTGTTCAAGTTCTAGCAAAGCTTTCTGCTTCAACACGGGAGGGGAACAATTTCTGTAAAATGAGGCAAAATGAAATGGTAAGTGACCGGAAGGGGTCTTAGGTCCCTAATGGACTGGCCTTGAACCCTCGAAAAAGGTCATATCCAAACTTTTTTAGAGTAGTAAAAAAAGACTTACGATTAGTCTCATTTTTCGGTTAGATCTTCTAACATAAAATTCATAACAATTCTATCGGATTTAAGAAGTTGGTTAATCCTTTTTGTAAGTAATTTATAACTTTATTTTATTTTTATAATATTCTTAAGATGGTTTCATTCGATTTTGTGTTAGTCAAATAACAACAATTAAAAAGGCATAATTGACGCCTTTAAATACATATAACAAGATTTAAACTAAGATTATGTTTACTTTTCTTTTCCTTTTCTCATAAATAGATAAATTCATTTATTGCATAATTCATGCATTCAATGTGAAGCTAATCAGAAAGCGGCGAACGACAAAAAGAAGATTTAGTGTGTGCGCATCACAGTTGAAGATGAGGACAAGATTGGCGCTTCAGTTTCAACTGTACAATTTCCAGCGCGAAAGAATGTCAGGTGAAGCTATACCTGTAGACAGAGCAAGGAAGCTAAGACCCAGCTATGGCTTCAAATTGGACCGTTGCCACGTCAACAAACAACTACGTCTTCGACTGCCGTTGAAAGCTTCAGCTGCTCAATTCAAGGTATATTTTAAAAATACGTGTAAGATCTCCAATTTCATCTAAATCTTATAGTAACTTATAAACTCTGTTCATAAAATGCAGGAACAAATTCATACAATTGCCAAAGATGAAATGCTTGCAAATTATGTACCAGTATACGTGATGCTCCCAGTAAGACAGTTATATTTCTTTCTGCATACCTGCGCCACTTAGAAAAATGTTGTGTTCCATTTTAAAAATGTATGGTTGTTGCTTTCAGTTAGGAGTTGTTACAAATGAAAATGTGATAGAAGACAGAGCGGGACTGGAGAAACAACTGAGGAAGCTACACGCAGCAGGTGTTGATGGGGTTATGGTTGATGTCTGGTGGGGTATAGTTGAATCCCAGGGGCCTCGCCAATATGATTGGTCCGCTTACAAGACCTTGTTTCAATTGGTTCAAAAGTGCGAATTGAAGCTACAAGTTATAATGTCGTTTCACCAATGTGGAGGGAATGTGGGAGATTCGGTTTTCATCTCTCTACCTAAATGGGTCCTTCAAGTTGGAGAAGCAAACCCTGACATCTTTTACACCAACTACAAAGGTATCAGGAATAAGGAATGTTTATCCCTCGGGGTGGACAACCAACCTGTGTTTCATGGACGAAGTCCTATTCAGGTCAAAGAAAGCCAAAAGGAATTGTGGATTTTTTTGGTTTCCAATTCATAATATGAATTGATTGTTTCACATTTTCATATAGGTGTATGGAGACTACATGAGGAGCTTCAGAGATAATATGGAAGAGTTTCTTAAATCTCAGCTCATGGTAGACATTGAAGTAGGACTTGGCCCTGCAGGAGAACTCAGATATCCCTCTTACGCACAAATTCTGGGGTGGGTATTTCCTGGTATTGGAGAATTTCAGGTGAGTTTGGAGTTTTCTGATGAAGCTTTTTGTGTGTACTTCTAAAATTCATTAGGTACATCAGTAATAACAAGTCATCTGTTTAAACTTATTTAAAAAAAATCTTACAGTGCTATGACAAATATCTTAAAGCTGATTTCAAAAAGGCTGCAACAGAGGTAGGCCATCCTGAGTGGGAGCTGCCAGATAATGCTGGAGAATCCAACGATATACCGGAATGTACAGAATTTTTCAAATCAAGTGGAACTTATCAAACCGAGAAAGGCGTTTTTTTCCTGACATGGTATTCCAACAAGTTATTGACCCATGGTGATGATATCTTGGATGAAGCCAACAAAGTATTCCTTGGTTACAAAGTGAAATTGGCAGCAAAAGTAAATTCTTTGAATGAATATAGTAAATGAGCATGTTTGTTTTTTGCATGAA
>Ga0214543_1005002_pt1 | contig 24799 bp, 16 predicted proteins | sample CNSS2metaG_FD_160094 | JGI IMG/M metagenome (GOLD analysis project Ga0214543, IMG submission 160094) | Root nodule microbial communities from cowpea collected in UCLA plant growth center, Los Angeles, California, USA - CNSS2 | ecosystem: Host-associated > Plants > Roots > Nodule | place: USA... | reverse complement strand
TTTTTCTAGTAACAAAGTGTGTGGAGTAATAATGTTACAAAGTGTGTGGCGTTCTCTTAGGGTGTCAATATTTAAAAGTCTGTTGACAAATGGGTTGGTTCTAGCTGACTACTGCTTTCATATGGTAACAGGCTTGTGCTATCAGTGCTTGTGGCAATTTTGCCATTCTAGGGACAGCAGGTGGTTGGATTGAAAGGTTTAACCTTCAATCTGGAATTCGCAGGGGTTCTTACATTGACATTTCAGAATCAAGAAGCTGTGCTCATGATAGTGAAGTAGTTGGAGTTGCTTGTGACTCAACAAATACTCTCATGATTAGTGCAGGATACAAAGGAGATATAAAGGTCTGTATTTGCTGTTTGAAGATACTCTAATTTCCACTTGTTAAAGTTAATAGAAAGAAATCATAATCACTTTGGTTAGCAGAGCTACATTGTACAGGAAGTTCTCATATAATATATATAATTGCAGGTTTGGGATTTCAAAGAACGTGATCTTAAATCCAGATGGGAGATTGGCTGTTCAGTTGTTAAGATTGTGTATCATCGTTATAACGGTAAATAGAATATTTTATATTACTTTTCGTATTCCATTTTCCATATTTGTTTTTTTGTAATTCTTATGTCTGGTTAAAAAATAAAATGTAAAATGTATGGGAAAAGAAATTCCTACTGTATGGGTCATGAAGTGATTATAGGGTTTTATTGATTTTTAGGTCTCCTGGCTACAGTAGCAGATGATTTAACAATTAGATTGTTTGATGTGGTGGCTCTTAGACTTGTGCGTAAATTCGAAGGTCACACGGATCGAATAACAGATTTGTGCTTCAGTGAGGACGGGAAGTGGCTTCTGTCATCTAGTATGGATGGAAGTCTTAGAATTTGGGATGTAATCTTAGCAAGACAGTTAGATGCAATACATGTTGATATACCTATCACGGCGTTATCTCTGTCCTCAAACATGGATATATTAGCAACTACCCATGTTGATCAAAATGGGGTATACTTGTGGTGAGTTTCCAGATTCATTTTCTTGGTTAATGGAACACAATTCTGGGGGAAACATTTTCTACTTTTCCAAATGTTTATTGCATCTTATTGATATTCTTTTCTGGGCCTGGATTTCTAATTAAATTATAGGACGAGAATACTGATTTTCTCTTAAGTGAATATCATTTTCTAGAATTGCTAGAGATGTATGATTATCTGAAGTAACATTCTCCGTATAAGACATACTATCATATTTATATGGAATAACAGAAAGACTGATTTTATGTTTCTGAAAGGTGCAAATAATACTGAATGTGAAAATTGTTACTTTTTCGAGTTAATGACTTTGAATAAGAAACCGGTTTTGATAGTGAGAAATTTTGTCAGGGTAAACCAGTCAATGTTCTCTAGTACTTCAAACATAGATTCGTATGCAAGTGGAAGAGAGGTTGTGAGTGTCAAATTGCCATCTATTTCTTCTGTAGAACGTTCTCAAGATGAGCATTCTGAAGAGCCGGTGAATGCACCCCAACCTAAAGATGACCTGGATTTCCCAACTCAAGATAAGCAAATACCTGAGTTGGTTACACTTTCATTGCTGCCTAAGAGCCAGTGGCAGAACTTGATCAACTTAGACATTATAAAGGTCTTCATTTCTCAATAGTATTACTTCTCATGATAAAATTTTCTGTATTTTTGTTTTCTATTTTTACTTTTAATTACAAAAAATGTCATTATTTTCCAGAGTTTGTATATGAATTATGGAAAATAATTTAAAAATATGTAACAAATGGACAAAATGGTGACATTTTTGTAATTAGATGTAAAGAAATGGAAACAACTTCTCCAAATCAAATATTCCCTTTTCCTTGAATTTCATTTATATTTTCTGCCATGGTAATGAATGACATGTATTTTATCTTGCTTGTTGAATTACAAACAACTAAACTCCAGGTTCGCAATAAGCCTATTGAGCCTCCAAAAAAACCTGAAAAAGCTCCATTCTTCTTGCCTTCTGTTCCATCCCTCTCTGGGGAAATATTGTTCGAGTCGGAAAAGTTGTCATTGAAGGAGAACGATGAAACAGAGGTTAGGAAACAAATGAAGACATTATCAGATATGCCACAATCACGTTTTCATTATCTTCTTCAATGCTCAAAAGAGACAGACAACTGTAAGGCCTCAGCTATTTTATTTTTATGTGCATGATGCGTAGATTGTGGTTGATTAATTATAATTTACTTTCTCGGAAAATGCTTAATGCAAGCATCTCTAAAATTTAACATTCCACATTGTAGATGCAGCGTTCACTGATTATATTAAAGGATTATCTCCATCAACTCTGGATATGGAGCTTCGAATGTTTCAGATCATTGATGATGATGATGATGATCAGCAAGAAGCAGAGAAGAGATCTGAGTTGGTATCTATTGAATGGCTTCTGGATTATTTTATTCATGAACTTTCCTGCAGAAATAATTTCGAGTTTCTACAGGCTGTCATCAGGCTATTTTTAAAGGTTAGGGACTTCACTCATTGTCGGCCAGTTAGTGTTTACTGATTTCAAATGATTGTGATTTTATTGGTTGCTGCCTGTTTACAATATTTCTTCATCTTGTCAGATTCATGGTGAGACAATTCGGCAGCAGTCATGCTTACAAGAAAAGGCAAGGAAACTTCTTGATATTCAATGCATGGTATGGCAAAGGGTAGATAAATTATTTCAAAGTTCGAGATGTGTGGTCGGCTTTCTTAGTAATTCTCAAATTTAGGTGACAATTTTAACTTGCAATGCCAACCCTCTAGAGTGATATTTAAGGCACTGTGCGTGGACATGCATTTGAGCCTTCTTTTTAGTTGGATTTATAGAGAAGTGAGAGCACCAAATTTGTTAAAGCTGGTGGATGAGGTTTCTTATCATCGTTGTCAAGTTTGACGGTGATCATAGCAAGAAATTCTTGTAACGGGATAAACTAATATCGTACATCATACTATACAATTTTTGTAACATGCAATTTTGTATCAGCCGAATTAAAATTTAAATGTTCCGTTAATGCTCTTTAATATAGTTTTTTCAGCAAATTATGCTTTATGCTTTCTCTTTTGCCTTCTCTATTTTAGCAAATCATACTAATGAGGACAGCCGTTGGACTTTATCAACATTTCTTATATTTTAAATGTGTAAAAACTAAAATAGATGAGACTTGAAAGAGTTCAAGAGAATATATTTATGGTTTCGATTGACAAATTTTCGTGCATGAATGAGGAGTTGTTATTACTTTTTTCAAGTATATAATGATGTAATTAGATGCTTGATCAATTTTTTACTATTAATAATTGAAATCAGTTCATGGTACTTCGTTACTATATTAAAAAAAAGTGTTAGAAACATTTATATCATTATAGAATGAATGTTGTTATTACTTTTTTCAAGTATATAATGATGTAATTAGATGCTTGATCAATTTTTTACTATTAATAATTGAAATTAGTTCATGGTACTTCGTTACTATATTAAAAAAAAGTGTTAGAAACATTTATATCATTATAGAATGAATGTTGTTATTAAGAAAATTTTGTTTACATATTTTGTGAATATTATTTTAAAATATTCTAGAAAGAATACTTTAAAGCAAGGAATTTTATTTTATACAAGAAACTTTTACTTTCTAGGATTTCGAAATTCTTTCTATACATCCTTGAGTCTTATTCTTATAACACTTCATTTAAAGTTTTTTTTTTCTTTCTATCTCTCTCCTTAGCTGTGTTTCAAGAAAAGGAAAATGTGTATCAAATGAGAAAATGACATGCCAAGAACATGAAACTTATCCAATGATTGTGTTACTCTTGATCCTTTGCTGGGACAAAGCAATTTACATTTTCCATCCGTGGTTTATTTCACAGAAGTTTTCCAATAACTACACACGTTGGTTTGCCAACAAACAAGGTAGATAAGTATGCGAATGTAATTATTGGAATGATATAGAGAAGCATAAAATAAAGATCCCAGGACGTAATTTACATGATTATTATGTTCTTGCTCTCCACCCTTTACTTGTTAGGACAACACAATATGCGACTTCGATATTCTCCAAGGGCCCATATTGGGAATATGTTTCTATACGCAGAGTAACTGATAGTACAATTCTTATTGAACACTCCCATGATTTCCTACATAACATCATATGTATTTCAGAAATATACATATTAGATGAAAAAATATTCTCAAAATAAATGTAATGATGAGTTTTGTATGAAAGCTATACAAGATTAGCAGAAATTTGCATTCATAATTTTATATTACTGTGATTGTGAGTTACCTGTTGGGGAAACTCCCCATTTTCCATTTGTGAATTGATCAAAACCTTGGCTGCACGATGCAATGGGATTGGATCTCTTTGACCCTACCATAGAATAAACACTAACTTTATAGAAGTCTGTTCTCTCATTTCACCTATGATTGATTCTATAAAAGAATATGTTCTGCACATTGAACTTGGTATACCTGTCCTGCTTCAATGAGTGCCAACATAGCCCATGCAGTGTTCACGACATGAGACTTGTTTCCTTCTAGATTCATGTAAACCTGTTTTACTTCTACTTTTAATTAGTGTACTTGTCTTTGACAAAAAATTATAATATGCAAAATCAAAGAAGAGTATCTATATTGAGAAAAGCATATGATTACCAGAAACAATTCTTTTCGAGTTTGAAATAAGATCATGTTAGACATGGTTACGAATACAATGACGCTGAGAATGTATACAAGTTACCTTTTGTTGACATGCAATATAGCTTTCTCCCCACCCACCGGAAAGTTGCTGATTTGAAAGCAAAAAATCACATGCTCTTCTAATGCTGTGGTCATCTTGGTACCTTTTCCCTGCAGCTATGAGTCCCTTTATTCCAAACCATGTTCCATAGGTATAACAGATTCCCCATGACCCGTACCTAGTTAATTAATTACAAATATTTTGAAATTTGCAAGGGAAAGAATATCTAAGTTCATTCTCTACGCTTTGTTCATAAAGCATTTAGCATCATCATTACATTTCAAATATCATGAGTTTATTCCTTATGACATTTCAATAGAAATGAGTTTGAGGAGAAACAAAGCAAACCATGAACCATCAGCTAATTGTATGCTTTCGATGTAGCTTGCTGCCTTAGCAATGCAAGTTTCTATTTCCTTCCTTCTATACGTTGGATATCGTCTTCTGAATAATGCAAGACCTTGAATTATTGATGATGTGCATTCTACACACCTATAACAAAATTATGAACTCCTAAATTTGACACAATTCTAAAAAAATATATTCTAACTCTGTATAAATTATAAGAAACCACATGTTAAACATACTGATAATCTATCATGATATCTTCAAATGTTTCTGCTGGATTCATTTTCTGTCACAAAAATCAATCGTATTAGAAGATTGAAAATATAGCTGTTCATTTATGAGAAAGTAATAGTTTTACCTCCAACCATGCATAAGATCTCGTGAGCTCATATGATGCAAATCCTCCATTTTTGTTCTGTTATATTATGAGTAAGAAAATTCATTAACCAATGACGCTGAAGTTTTTAAATTGACATAACAAATTGTGGTTGTAGTTGCGACCGTGGTCACTTTCAGCTATACATTGATGATACCTTAAATTATGTTTTAGCAACATCTAAACTTTTTGATATGTACCTGTAGGGATAATGTTAAATTAACAGCTTCGTATAGTTGTTCTATTTCCACTGCTTTTCCCACTGTCTCAAATGGCAAATCTGATAACAGAATGGCTGTCTGAGAAAAGGCATGTACAAACAAGTTAAACAAACGACTTAAGAAACTAATAGCTTGATGAAATGTAACTGAAAAGTTCTACCATCATCTGATTAATTCTATGTTTTTGTCCGTTAATTTAAGTAGCACTAATATTTAAGAATTGCAATTTTATTGAAATTAATGGCAAATTCATTCATCATCATCACCTTCAGGCCTTCTGCAGTGCAGTCTGTGGAAGGCCAACCATTGTCTGCAGTTGAAAAAGGCCAACCACCTTTAGAAATGTGGCGATACCAATAACTTGGATTACCAGAGCTGTTTGCTGTAATCTACACACCCAAGTTCAATGTAATTAATTATTAGATTAAATATGTTTTTAATCTTAATATGTAAGCTTGAAAGGAAAATTAAAATTCGTTTTCGTCTCAAACTGTGTTATAATGTGGTCCTCAATCTTTCAAAATGAATAGATACAATTTTTCTAATTCAATTCCATGAAATAATTTTGTTTCAGGTTGGTGGTGTTTGAACTGTTTACACATTCGAGTTCAAATATCAGTCTAGAACAATATTTATTTTTAAAATTTGAAAATCAAACTATATCAAAGATCAGAAGAAAAAAAAATTTTAATTTTACATTTAAATTTAGACATTAAAAAGATATTTGACCCTTAATGATCAATATATATTTCACACCTTACAACAACATTTAATCAATGTGCTATACCTGTGAGCACTTTATGAAATTATTTGCTCTCTTAAGCATTGAACCATATTCATCCTCAAGATTGGTAGCTAAGATTGCTTGAACAGACAAAACAACATCCCAAAATTGAGAACCATTATATCCCTGACATTCATGAACTACCTTCATTAGAATTTGCTGATCAATGTATTTAATCACAAACAAAAGTTTAAGTTAATTTAAATGCATTTGTCAATTTCTGCAGAAATAATATATAAGCGGTGTAGAACCTGCATTTTCATTCCATCCTCAGCCACCCAGAGATAGTCTTTGATTCTTGAAATGTGACACTGAAATGCTTGAGAATTGGGATTCTCCACCCAACAGCAAACCATGTTTAATACCTGTTTCATTAGGCCAGCTTGTTTGGTTGTCTTTATTCAAATTACTAAGAAAATTAACATAATGCTATCTATATGTTGTCCGGATACGGATACGACATGTATACAGACACAGAGATATGACTAAATTGAAAAAATATAGGACATAAAACATGACCTTTATATACATATTAGTTTAAAATGGTCAATTAATATATTATCAACTAATATAAAAGTAAATTTAATTTATCTATCTAATATTCGGAAAGTAAAAAATAGTGATCGTATAAAATTTAGTCTTTATTTTAATCATCAAAATCATGTTGAAAACAAAAGATTATTTTTCAAATCAGACAAAGTTTGTCTTATAAATATCGTGTGGGTATTCTATTTGTGTAAACTCGACACGCCATTTATAAGACGTGGGAGCATCAAAGTTATCTAGTTTACATCTTTGAAATATTAATATCAATGGTTTAATATAATTGTGTCCCCTAATCTGGTTGGTGTGCTATCTTTTCTTCCTTTTATTTTTGGTAAAAGGATTGCACGCAATAGAATGAGACACTTTTGGAAAGAGTTAGTTATAAATAGTCAAAAGATGATAAGTGGAAGATCTATTATGTAATAATAATAATAATAATAATAATAATAATAATAATAATAAAGAAATCCATTAGGTAACTATAAAAGAAAGTAAGACAAAGTAAGTGTCAGTTTTCTTTTAAAGAAAATCACTTCACGTGTTTATCTCTTTAGATAAGAGTGATAAAATAGACTGAAAAAAGTGGAGTGTTTTAATCCATCAATCAGTCATGCCCCTTTGTTTTACCAATATAATAAAATAAATAAATTATAAAAAAAATTATGTTTAAAGTTCTTATATATTCTTTTAAAATTTAATGTTTATAAAAAAAAGTATGTTGGCTATTTTTTATTAGTTCAGCTTAGTCTATTTATGGTGAATTGATGGCAGCTAAAATGGGTCACTATATGACTTACTTTATCATACTTATCTTTATAAGAGCATTAGGTGGTGCACATAAAATACTTTATATTGTATTATTAAGTATGACTTGAATTTTAATTTATTTTTTATAAAATTAATAGTGAATGATAAATAGGATGATATAAGAGGTAAGACGTTATCACATCATTACCTTATTAATGGGTCCAATACAAACGTAGTTTGTGTTTTCATCTTCATAGTGTATATGTTGCATTACACAATCGAGTGCTTTCTGCCTTAGCTTGGAGTAGGGCCATCGCATGAGAAGAGGTTCTCCTACATTGTCAAGAAAACTCCATAAAATATTCTGGATCATTGGACATCTATGGTACATATCTTCCTGCCATAATTACAACAAAACATATATATCATAATTATCTTATATCTTACTCAGAGTTATTGTCGTTAACATTATTGTCTTTGTTGATTAAACACTATGCTATTGATATGGATGCATAATATTTAGGTTTGTGTTTAATCTCTGATTCATTGAGATGAAGTATATATGCATTAATGAGAAGACAATATACCTTGGCACATAAAGTCTTAGCCTGATCCCAGTGAAGTATGTGATATGGAAGGGTGTAGAGCTCTTTTCTGAGGGATAAAATAGTTGCGTTGATCGGACCCACGAATCTTCTTCCATACAAGTAAGACATTGGTAGATACACCAATCGAGAGTGACACCACATCCTTCCTGGGTGGAAAGGAACACAGTAGGGAAGCACCCAAATCTCCGGTGGAATTGCCTTCATGCCGCTCCATTCGTATACGCCAAGCACCTACACCAACATTCTTATCACTTAAATTTAAATTTATGAACAAAAATAAAAAGAGTTAACTATGAATGGAGAGTTACAGAGAGCCAGAGTTTTCCCCATGAAGGAATGTGAGTGACTCCACCACGATGAAGAATCCAGGCCCTTGCTTTCTGCATGCTGCCATCTCCACCATCCACCTCTTCTCCAAGCAATCTCAAGCTCACATAGTTCAGAGCTGTACAAAACATTGTGCTGTGGCCTTCTATATGCAACCCCCACCCTCCATCTTCGTTCTGTATAAACCATAACAACTCATCCATCTTAACTCATCATATAATATATATATATTAACATTCATCATTCATATATATATATAATTCATCTATGCCTGGTGATTCAACAGATACCGCCGCATCTCGCTCTGATGCTCCCTCTGCAACACTGCATTAAGGGTCCCAGTCACCCACAATCCGATTACCTACACCAATGAATCCAGGTTAAGGAACAAAAAAATATAATGTTGCATGAAAAGAGAATGCCACCCACCAATCCAGGTAAAAGAAACAAAGGACCGCCATAGTCAGCTGGCCAGAAACCATCCTCAGCTTGCAGGGTTGAGAGACTTCTCAGGGCTGTTTTCAGTGTGCTTCCCACGACTTCCTCGTTTATATCCTCCTCCCTTTCAATCTCTTTCTTCCTCCTTGCTTCCTTCCTCTTTATGCCCTTTTCCCTTTCAAACTGTCAAACACATACGTCAATCTTCCATGCAGATTAAACACAGAAACCCAACTAGCTATGTATGCACCTGGAGTCTCATTAAGAGATCAGAACTGTGTTTATATTTGAAACGGTTCTTGTTAAATTCTTGGCGAACTTGTTCCACTGCAGCTCGCTCTTCTTTGCTTCCAAGATTTGGATCGAACTCCCAGAATTGTCTTCCCATATGGTTGTTCACGCTTCTTACCCTCTCCTCTTCCTCATTCTTCTCTGAAACCTTCAGCTTCCACATCTTAACTTACTCCCTTCTTCTCTCTCCCTCCCCTCTCTCCATGTATATGTATATATACGAAAAAGGAGAATGATTTTTTCACTACTGAATTTTGACAACTTTTTCTCATAATCTTACATGTTATTTTTTAAGTGGATTTTTATTTTTTTTCTCATTCTCAATATTAAAAATCACTTAGAAAATAACACATTATTTTTATGAAAAAATTGTCAAAATTTAGTAATAAAAATATGATCGCAGAAAGTTTCACGTCCGTCTTTTTACTTTGGAAAATGATTTTTTGACTACTAAATTTTAACAACTTTCTCTTACAATCTTAACTATCATCTTCTAAGTGGTTTTTTATTTTTTCTTTTTTTCATACTTAATATTCAAAAATCACTTAAAAAATGACACATCATACTGTAAGAAAAAGTTGTCAAAATTTAGCCGTATAATTCTTCTTTTACTTTGTGCTGTTCTCTTCTCTTTTTAATCATCTCGATCCTTTTAATTAATAAATTAATTCATGCCTGAGGACAATAATTCTAATCTCTCTCTATATATATATATATATATAATAGTAATAAGAAATAATATCAACAACGTTCAAAACAAAGGGAAAAACAAAACTGTCTACTGAATCACCTCTTTCTCTCCCTCTACTACTTATTTTTTTGTACAGGGTCTCTATTATGTGCAGTCATCGTGAACAGCCCAATAATTTCAATTTTCGCGTGATGAAAAATATATTAATTCATGTACGGGACATATCAACGGGAATTTCATCGTAAGAGTGTCGACAAATCGATCTTAATTTATTTAGATTAAATTACAAAGTCATATCACTTTATCAAGGATTTATTAATTTTTTAATCTCAATCATTAACGTATAAATAATCATATGCATCTTACACAGACAAACAGCATCACCTTGTATATTATATTCTGTACACACAAGTTTATCTGATCAAATAACTGTATGCACTTAGAATCTTCTTCTCTAATCTCTTTACCCACAGGAGAACCCAAAGCTTACTCCCTACAAATTTGTATGTACAAATTCTTTCAAATTAATTTATCCGAACAAGTTCTTAAAAAAATATAAATGAAAAAAGCTAAATAATATTATAAAAAGACTAATAAAATCGTAAGATTTGTATTGAAAGTGGTGTATATATATCTAATACAAGTATCACTCCTTTATTCTAAGAAAAATTCAGCAGAAAATTGTTCAACTTGCACAAACCCATGTATTTCAAATATTTTATGTTGAAATCGGTGTCTATGTGAGCAAATTGTGAGAGACCGACCGAAACCAAAAAACACAAAAAATAAAATTGAACACATGTCGGATTTTGATGGATACGGATAAAAATGGATAAAGAAAACGGTTCTAATGGCTATATATTGTCGGGTTTGGGTATAGATTTTTTTCAAAAGATACATGATGACTGTTTTACAATAATCATTTTCTAACAAGTGTACTGGTATGTAATAGTATCAACATGGATTTAACAAGTATATTGGCAAGTAAAAATAAATAATAGTAATTAGATAGATTCAGTGGAATAGGGGCTATGAATTGATTTCATCTCATTTTCTTCTATTACACCATTACCATTTTGTTTACTTACTATGCACATCATTCAATGTCTTGGGAGTACTATTTCTATGTAGATTTAGGTTCATCCATGAATCACTAGAACCTAAGGACTTCAAATCTAGTGTGATTCCTCAATTCCTGGTACAATGAATCCTTGCTTTAATGTGCAAGACTCGTTGAATGAATCCTTGCCATGTGCATGACATCTCCTCTGGCTACTTAAATAAGCATCAATATAGGTTGATGATTTGATTGGATCATAGTTTGAGACCAATTTCTCAACTGAATCCAAACCAGTTAAATAGATGAGGATCAAGTTATCATTAAGCATAAATCAAACCAGAAACAATTGAATGAAAGCAAAGATAAATACCCAAGAAGTCAGAATTAATTACATCAAACATGGACACGAGGGAGTTTAGCTACTCATAGAATATTACAATGCAATTACAACAACATCTACACATAAAATGTACACTAAGAGCATCTCCTTCATGCCTCACAGACCCTATTCTATCATATTGCTACATTTTGGATCCTCCACTCAATGTTTCAAATGAGGGTCTTTATTTATAGAAATTTTTGAGCGGTGCTCAACCCAACTTTTGGTAGTCAGCCATGCACCGTCTTAAGTGCTGAGCACATTCTTGTGACTCAGTCATCCATTGTCTTAAGTGCTGAGCACATTCTCTTGTGACTCATCCATGCACCACCTGAAGTGTTGAACACATATCTCGTGGTTTAGCCATGCATTGCCTTAAGTGTTGACCATCATTTTGTTGTGGCTCAACTCTAAAAGTCATATCATGGATCCTTCCTTAACCGTCTTACTGGAGCTCGACCGTAAATTTTTTGGTTCAGTTACATCGTTTTTAATTCTTCGAGAAATTACTGCAAAATTATAATAAAATCATCAATTTTTTTATTTTTCTTCTTTTTAGTACCTGATTATGTAATTAGAAGCTAAAATAGGTATTTACTTATAAAATATATCAACTAAATCATGATAAATATCAAGTTTATTTGAGAATTTTACGTATTCTAGATACTTGTCAGAACCTGACTTGACCATTAGATATCTTATACTATTATGTTAAAACTAAAAATCCTCTGACAATAATTTTAGATTTATGGAACAATTTATTTAAAAAAATTCTTAATTTCTCAACATTGCTTGTTTATTTTGTTTCTTTCAATTTATTTTTTTTCTTTTGTATAAAATACTACAACTAACGCATGACTGCAATTTTAATTATTGTATTAGTAGAGAAATAACCCTTATGCACAATTGTAAAAATTAACACACTACAACTAATGGATGAGATTGAAATTGATTTTTTATTCTATAAGAATATTTTAATAAAAAATTTACTTTTAGATATGAAATGGAAAGTGTTCAACACTTTCAAGCACGAAAATGGTCATCTACTCGTGTATAAGTTAAAGTGTTAGGAAGCTTAAAAATAATGAAATAAAGTTGCAAAAGCCACGCACGGAACTTGTTGGCCCAGACAGACAGACAGACATACATACATCAACTGTACATCCATCCAGTGGTAGTTGTTTTGTTGGTGCTTTGGTAGCTCCGCCCCGCCCCGGTGGCAGTAGATGTTCGTTATAAATTAAAAGATTTGAACGTTTCCACTGCGCGTTCCGTAATGCATTGCTGGCAGATGCTATATTTTTGTAGTGGAAGCAAATACTAAGTCAATAACCATTGCACTGCACTGCATTACATTTCTCCTTCCCCATTTCGATTAGATTTGATTGATCTATCGATCTTCCCAGCAAACACAGGTTCATGCTGTTCGAATTTTGTCACTCCACTCTCTGCACAATCGCTTAATTAGTGTCATTTGTTTTTCTATTCAGTTGCAATTGCAATGCACTCGTTTGTTCCCCTTTTCAGAAACGACAATGTGGAAGCTCAAGTTTGCGGAGGGAGGGAGTCCATGGCTTCGCTCGTTCAACAATCACGTCGGAAGACAGGTGTGGGAGTTCGATCCTAAGCTCGGATCACCTCAAGATCTCCTCGAGATTGAGAAAGCTCGCCAGAATTTCCATGAAAATCGCTTTACAACCAAACACAGCTCTGATCTACTTATGCGCTTGCAAGTCTCTCTTCTCCCTCGCTCAATTCTCTCTCACATTACTTCTTTACCTATAACTCGTTGCTTCCCTTCAAACAAACAAACAAATCAATGGATTTTATATCATATCATCTTTTACTCATTTACTAGCTGTCAAACTTGTTTCGTTTCTCGTATAAAAAAATTTCACCATTTACGTACTATACAATCGTCTTTCTTCCATATAAAACAACGCAGTTTGCAAGAGAGAACCCAATCCACGAAGTCTTACCCAAAGTCGAAGTTAAAGATATTCAGGATCTGACTGAAGACGTTGTGACACAAACATTAAGAAGGGCTGTAACTTTCTATTCAACTCTCCAGTGTCATGACGGACACTGGCCGGGAGATTATGGAGGTCCTATGTTTCTGATGCCTGGCTTGGTAAGTTATGTGTTCAACACTTCCTCTTATTTGTCAAACTTGTTATTCTGTGCTGTATTACCAATATTCTGGAAAACACTTAGCCATTTCCTACAGCATTTGCTGTTTTCATTTGGTTTGGTATTTAGATTTTTTTTTTTCTTTCATTACCGTTGATAACCATGAGATCCCTATACTCTGGGTATACAATTAAACAGGTAATTACTCTGTCAATCACTGGGGCACTCAATGCAGTTTTAACTGAAGAGCATAAAAAGGAAATATGTCGTTACCTATATAACCATCAAGTAAGGACTTCACAGCATTTTGCCCCTTGATCTATGATCTTCTCCCAGTAGTTCCCCTAATTTTAAATGTAACTGCAGAATAAGGATGGTGGGTGGGGTTTGCATATTGAAGGTCCAAGCACCATGTTTGGCTCTGTCTTGAGTTATGTTACTCTGAGATTGCTTGGTGAGGGGCCCAATGATGGAGAAGGGGAGATGGAGAAGGCACGTGACTGGATTCTAGTGCATGGTGGTGCTACCCATATTACGTCATGGGGGAAGATGTGGCTTTCAGTTAAGATGTTAACCTTATTATGATGATAGATTTGATATCGTGGTGTATTTATGTCTAATTTTGTTGTGGGATAGGTACTTGGAGTGTACGAATGGTCTGGAAATAATCCCCTGCCCCCTGAGATATGGCTCATTCCGTACATTCTGCCATTTCATCCAGGTTGTTGCTCTTTATTCCATTTTTATATGTTGTAATTTGTTCAGAGAAGACATATTAGGTAAATCTACGAAAAGGAAATGATGTGATTAAAATATTTCGGGGGTAGGAACAACCAGCCGGTTAACTGGTTAACAATGTTAATATGAGTTGCTTTTAAAATTAGCAATGCTTTTGTCAATAATCCCTATAAATGTTTAAGTGTGTTCTGATCAATTAGACTAACCTTTGTCTCTTTGTTCAAAATCTTCCCCGTTACCGCCCTCTCCCCCCTCCCCCAAAATCCCCCACACCACCTAATGTCAAGTTGAGAGGAATGAATATTTTATAGAATAATAATGGCTGTGGAATCCTGTCAAATTAATTGAGAAGCCTGAGTTTGTTGATCTAGAAATAAGTTAGTATGGGTTGAACAAGTTTCCTCAAATATGTATAGAAAATTTGTTTTCCGATGTTTATACTTCAAATTTGTTTTGTTGCTCAGTGTGTCAGAGACCTTTTGTGGTCTACTTCTGCTGTATGAATTTATGTTTTGGAAGAAAAGAGAAAGCTATTGCACAAATAAGAATATTTGTGATATAGAGCCTACATACTATGCTTGAAACTTGATATAAAACAGTTCGTATGCATTCACCATAAAGCTTAAGTTTATGGAATTGTTGATTCATGGCATGGCATTACGTCCTCTATATCAAGTAGTCTGAAGTCCGCTCCTTGCCATCTTCGATCTTATAAAAAATGGAACTTTGGCACAAGGTAGGTGGGGTTGTGCATTATCCATGCTTTCAAGTCCAAAGCACTCTTGCATGAGGGCATTTATTAGAGATGTAATATAAAATCATTTATATGCTTGCCCTTCTCATCAAAGCTTAAGTTGGTTCTTGACATATTGTATCCAGATTGTTAAAAGAAGGAAGGAACCTGTTCATGATTTCATGTGGTATATGATGTTCCTGAGAAAAACTTGATATTCCTGAATATTTTGTTAAGTGCTTTCATTATGAAATTGGTTGTCTTCTGTCATCTTGAACATAGTTTGATGTTCCACTCATTCTTTTGTAAGCTTGGAAATAAATAATTTTTTTTGTCTTACAGGAAGGATGTGGTGTCACTGCCGGATGGTCTATTTACCAATGTCCTACTTATATGGAAAGAGGTTTGTTGGCCCAATCACACCAACAATATTATCTTTGAGAAAAGAGCTTTATACTGTACCATATCATGATATTGACTGGGATCGAGCTCGCAATCTGTGTGCAAAGGTTAGTGAAGCCGCTAAACTGGGTCTATGAATATATTATATAATTGTTTCACTAGCATTTTTAATTTGAGACCCACAATAGAATATCCTTGATCTACTCATACTAATCATTTCATTGAAAGTAGCATTCGGACATTACCCCTCTCTCTTTGGCTTCTTTTTCTGGTGAAACCATATGTCGGGTTTCCTGGTCATTTGATGCCGGAACTTGCGTGAGCATTACTCTTATGTCATCACCACCACCAAATCTTGTCACAACAATGGCCATCATGATGTTACTATTACTACATCCTACTTCTTTTGTCACTTCATAACCAACTTGTTGCTATGAATTTTATTTTATCACAATGCCAACGATATCCTTATGACAAACTTTACTCCCTCTGTAACGCCTTGGTATAGGCTATCATTTATAGTGTCAATAATGATTTTTATATCTTTGGGGATGAACCATTTGGTCTTGAAAGTTGGGCAATGCACAAACCAACACTTCCATGTGCTAAATGGGTTAGCAATAATTGAACTCTTGATCTCTTGGTTATGGGTGAAGTTACAAATATAATTTTGGGATTTTATCTCTCAAACTTCCAGCTACCAATTTATTAGTGCTGCAGATAAGAATTACAGATGGATTATCTTTGCTCTTGTGCAGGAAGACTTGTACTATCCTCACCCACTCGTGCAGGATATTCTTTGGGGATCTTTACACAATTTCCTCGAGCCAATTCTGATGCATTGGCCTGGCAAAAAGCTAAGGGAGAAGGCTCTTACTTCAACAATGGAGCATATACATTATGAAGATGAGAATACACGATACATATGCATAGGTCCTGTAAATAAGGTAATTGTTTAAAGTAGTCAGGCAACTAGGACCTCCTTTCAAATTGTTGATCGTTCTTTAAATTTCCAGCTTTTGAGTAGAAGCATGAGAATACTGACATTCTGCTAAACTATTGGTTGGTAATTTTCCTATGCTGGGCTGACTGTTTATGTCTTTTACCTCAATTTTTTTTCATTTATATTTTTTATGGATGCCTGAGCTGGCCTTCCATTCTCCACTTATATGGATTAATTTATATTTCCATCGAAAGCAGTAAATACTTAGGAATACTAACTTATTTTATCATTCTTAATGATTATTATTCAGGTGTTAAATATGCTTTGCTGCTGGGTGGAAGATCCAAATTCTGAGGCCTTCAAATTGCATCTTCCAAGAGTTTATGATTATCTATGGATTGCTGAAGATGGAATGAAAATGCAGGTGAATATATAAATCAACTTATTTTCACCTTGTCAAAGTGATTAAGTAATTTTTTTTATTCTATTGGACATATTCACAGATGATTGGGAATAATATAGAGATACTATACTATAATGGTGTCTCCTTATAATGTAATATGTGGACTAATATTACTGCACAAATGAGCTTTTCTTAATGTCCGATGTTAGAGTTTATTAAAAAAGAGTTACAAATTTAACTTTTAACCATTTTTTTTGTTGCAGGGCTACAATGGAAGTCAACTATGGGATACTGCTTTTGCTGTCCAAGCTATTATATCAACTAACCTCATTGAAGAATTTGGTCCAACTATAAGAAAAGCTCATACCTATATTAAGAACTCCCAGGTGTTCTTTTGCATTTATCATTATAAATCACATTGATTTCCCCTTGTTAATAACAAATTTTCTCGTTTGAAAGGTTTTAGAAGACTGCCCAGGTGATCTTAATAAATGGTATCGTCACATTTCAAAAGGTGCTTGGCCTTTTTCAACCGCAGATCATGGATGGCCAATTTCTGATTGCACAGCTGAAGGACTGAAAGTAATTATTGATAAAAACAAGTTAGTCTTTCTTATTTGATTCTTCTCTCTTGATTCATGTTTTTTCTTTTTCAGGCTGTTCTATCATTATCCAAAATTGCACCAGAAGTAGTTGGTGAACCATTGGAGGTGAAGCGATTATATGATTCAGTAAATGTCATTCTCTCACTACAGGTAGCTAGACTTATCATGATTTGAACCAGATAATCTGAATTGTTTGAGAAAATATACCATGTATATCATTTTATGCTATTACTTGTATACCATAATACAGTGGTGTGTTTACATATGTACTTTCTCATTCATTTCAACTGGCCTAAACGTATAGCGAGATGCTATTAGCCTTCAGTTTGGGAATGAACTAAACTTAGTTTCCATTGCTTTGATGAGAGCTTTCACTATCATTTACGTAGCTGCTCACCATTTTGACTAATAATTTGGATGCAATTTATGTGTGTATATTTGCCTTTGTAAGCTGTATCATCTATTCATGTTTTGAGTCCAGTGAATTGATTCTTTTAGCTTGGTAATTTGGTCAATTTTATTACTTGAGTTATGATCTATATAAGAATATAGTAGAAGAGACAAAAGTGGATTTATTTTTTATATATATTTTATGTGTTTGTTTTCAGTTTTTAATTATCCACACACATTATTTTAGCTTCGTGATTTGGGCAATTTTAATATTACTATATATACAAGAACGTAGAAGAGGTGAAAATGAGTTAATTTTTTACATATATTTACTGTGTTTATTTCCTATTTTTAAATTCAAAAGCATTTTCCCTATCTTTGCAGAATGAAGATGGTGGTTTTGCAACATACGAGCTTAAACGATCTTATAATTGGTTGGAGGTACTCCACTTTTATCATTTAGCCTATTCTCATTAGATTTTAGTATATGTTCTTTGAAATGTGAAATGTGTGATGGCAGGTTATGGATATTGATCTTCCTACAAGAATAACAATATCCATATTTCTTGTTTTAAAGCTTCTAATTTAAAGGCAGTGTTCCTTGAGTTCCCTTTATATGTTATGAAATATGTTACCTTGTAATAAATTCCAATAATAATATATCTTCTTTTAATTTCACTAAAGGTTTATCTGTATTCTCCTTTCTATACAAATGAATTATGATTGAACATTGGAAATAAGCAGCTAGATTATTTTAAAATCATATAACAAGTTGAAAAGCACAATTTTGGATTGATGCTATGAAAGAAATTACGAGTTGAATAATAGTTTATGAACAATCCTTTTTCTGGTTTCATTGGATTTACCCTTAGGTTTCATAATTATGGCTCAATAACTGATCCTGAGAATTTGGGCAGTTAATTTTTGGATTAATTTTTATATATAAGCTCAAAATGTTGATATTGATAATGCTCTCTCTGTTGTCAGTTAATCAATCCGGCTGAAACATTTGGTGACATCGTTATTGATTATCCGTAAGCTATCAAATGTTTGTTAAATATCAGTTTTTGTATTTATCTTTTATTCCTCTTACTCCACTATTTTAATTTTTTATTTTAACTTGATGGTTCCTTATGTGCTCTATAGTTATGTGGAATGTACATCAGCAGCAATTCAAGCTTTGGCATCATTTAGGAAATTATATCCTGGACATCGCCGAGAAGAAATACAATGTTGTATAGAGAAAGCTACTGCCTTCATTGAAAAGATACAAGCTTCAGATGGTTCATGGTATGCTTCTCCCATTTGGGAATTTTCTACTGATATTGTGTATAATGGTGAAGTGTGTTTTTTGGGTATTCATACATCTCATATTTGGTCTACGTTTTTTTTTCCTGTCTGCTTCTGTTTCTGCATGGATTTGAACTTTCTTTGTTAAGTAGATCTCTAATCACTCAAACTGCTAAACAGGTATGGTTCTTGGGGAGTTTGCTTCACTTATGGTGCTTGGTTTGGGGTAAAAGGATTGATTGCTGCTGGAAAGAGTTTCAGTAATTGCCCAAGCATCCGGAAAGCTTGTGAATTTCTGCTGTCCAAGCAGCTGCCTTCCGGTGGCTGGGGAGAGAGCTATCTGTCCTGTCAAAACAAGGTCAACTTTGTTATTTCTAACGTCAATATCAGTTTTTTTTTTACTGCACAATCTATGGCAAGCACCAACTAGTCAATGTTTGTATGACCAGTGTCTTGTGCTTAAAGGATTTTATAGGATATGATCAAATATTAGAATATTATTCATGATACTTAGTTTATAGTTTAATTCCCTAAAATGCGATGATGACACTTGTAGGGCCATAATTTAGTTGTTGGCATAACTTTAGACTGTATAAATGTACCCTTCTTATCTGAGTCAATGAACGAAGAATATTGCCGACCAAAAAAATCGAATGAAGAATATCAATGTTTATGCTTTATCTTCTTTATGGCTTTAATGGTAGAATTTTAGGGTATTTTCCATAGAAAGTTATCTGCTATTGATCATGGTAGAATGAATTCCATAACAGCGGGTATCGAATTTCAGTACCCAACTGACAGCCCGTAGTTTACTAACTCATTTCCTATGTCCCAATTAAGTCGACTGGATTTTATTCGGGATGTCCATGTCAACTAAGCTGGCAAGGTAGCATCAAATGCGTTCTGGGGAGTTAACTATACAATGAAATTAATAGCATTAGTGGATTAAAAATTTCACAACTTGTTTTAAACACCGAGGGAAATGCAGTATTATCTCAATTTCTGTGTAAAACATAAATTTCATATCTGTCCTGTCCCTAGAGAAGTGGATGTAGTAGTTAGTTGTAAAATAATATCAAGAAGATGAAATGATGAACATAACTATTACAGGTGGTTGTGGAAATGTAATTTGCATCAACACCGAGCTGGATTGCTTTCAGCAATTTAATTGATGAGATTTCTTGATTAATCTTTCTAACAATTTGTCTTCAGGTGTATTCAAATCTGGAAGGCAACAGGTGTCATGTGGTAAACACTGGGTGGGCTATGTTGGCTCTCATGGATGCTGGACAGGTATGAAGCAAAGTTTACCACTTTTGTAATGCAGCCATTGTATTTCATTAGTTTGTTGCACAGCACCCATTTTTCGGCGTAGGACAATTAATCATTGGTTTTAGAAAGAACGATTCTGATTTTAAGTTAAGCAGTTTAGAGTACAAGGGTGATGCTGGGAGCAACGGTAAGGTTGCTGCCCTGTTCTGTTTTAATCTTGGAAATAGCTTCTCTGCTGGCGAGGGTTAGGCTGCTTACATCTACTCTCCCCAGTCCTAATTAGTTGGAAGTCTCTTGTACTCAGCCACCCTTTAAGCTCAGATATAGATATGCCCGTGGCTGAATAAATTTATAATATAACAATATAATTAATCGTACTAATATCGTCATAAAATATTATATATCATGTTAATATGCTGTTTAGTTTTTCTATCTTCATTTCCTTTCCGTGATGTGTGATAACAGCTTGATTGGAGCTTAAAGATAATGTATGAAAATGATCAGCTATCTTCCTCTACCTTTAATTGGTAGTTGATGTGCTTATAATTATGTCCATGCCAAATGTGATGAAAGTTTGACATTTTCCCAAATAATTGGATACTTTGTCGATGGATTCTGCTTTACATCCTTATATCTGACCCTTCCTTATCGTGCCGGAGAAATACAAAATAATGATGTCGAGATTGTACTTATGTTGTTCCACTGCCTTGTTAATAATGTAACAGGCCAAGAGAGATCCGATTCCACTGCACCGGGCAGCTGCATACTTGATAAATTCCCAAATGGAGAGCGGTGACTTTCCCCAACAGGTATGAAGCCATACTTTGTTTTTATTTACTACTTACATTGTGTATTGCTTACAAAAAGTGTTTAAATGTGTAAAGTAATTGGAGTGGGAAAGTAAGCATATGCATCTATTCCTGATTTAAAGTTATTTAAAATTATAGTGATTTTAATTGAAATCAATAGTAGATGATGCATCTTTCTTCGTTTGTTTATTATTCACTTTAAGGAAAAGACTGCATAGTTGACTTCGTCAGCAGTTTAAATAATTTTGACCTTACTTTATCATCACTTCAGGAAATAATGGGAGTCTTCAACAAGAACTGCATGATCTCATACTCTGCTTACAGAAACATATTCCCCATCTGGGCGTTGGGAGAATATCGATCCCATGTATTGCAAGCTCGTTAATATCGACTTAGTTAGGTGTCGTCCCAATTATTTCGACTTGTAGACATTAAAAGAAAAAATTATTATTATTATTATTATTATTTCGACCTATTTTTCTTTTTATTTCCATGCCTCTCTTAAAATGCTTGTGACTAACAAGTTTAGTTGTCAGCTAAAAAGAAAGCAGAGCAAACTGGTGGAGAATGCCTGTAAGTTTTTTCTATCACTCACTCTTAAACGTCTCTCTTGCTTTCCCTGCGACAGAGGAATTACATACATACATAAATAGAGATATAAATGTTTGTCACTGCAATAAATACATACATACATAAATCGAGATCAATGTCAACCTAAATAATTGTATTTGACATCAACCAACCAATGGAAAACAGATTAATCTCGACAGAGAAAATCTTGTAAGGGTGTATGGTGTATTTGGTTCACTGGAGAATTGATTACTCAAGAATTGATTAATCAATTTTCCAACGCAGAAGTAAGAATTAGTTGTTTCTCATTGAATCTTGAATTTTTATTCTTTAATTGATTCTGGAAAACAAACATGTATTCATTTATTCATTTTGCGTTAGAAAATCAATTCTAATTAATTCTATTTCAATTTGACTCAGAACCAAACATGCACTAAATATCAATTTAAAAAACCAACAAACCTCAAAGACAATCAATTTTAGCATTTTTTTAATTTTTAACAATTACTTGATATTTAATGTTTCTTTTTTATTTGGTGGTAATTCAAATTGAAATACTTTAACCAAGTAAAAATTCATATGTATCTTCATTCTCAAACTTAATTAATTTTCGATTTTTGTATCATTCTCATCTTCATTGGATAATAGCTATAATTACACTCGTGCTTCTACCTACACCTTTACTTTTTTTGAATATTAATTAAATAATTTTTTCTAAAAAATTAAAAAGCACACTAAAAAAACATAATATTATCAAAATTTCATATATAAAAGTTCTAGGGATTTATACAAAATGACACTTCAACGGAGAGAGTGAAATATGATGTGAAATTGAAATTGTGAGAATTAAATATTATAATGTAAAAGAATAAATAAAAAATAAAAATATTAAAAAAAATAATAATCAAATGCGTGTCTTTTAACTATTTGATTTAATGAAAGGTATAATTAGTCGCAACGTACCCAGTTTCGTCCCAATGTGTCTAAATGGTACTCGCTTTTAACTTTGTATCTATTTAGTACCCAAATTAGTTAATTTGCATCAATGTGGTCCATCCCGTTAACTTTTCATAAACGTCGTTAACAAATCTGTGATTTGGCATTGCAGAACGGATATGTGTCAATGAAAATAATTGTACAGTGGCAATTTGTGGATAACGTGTCATGCCCTGTTGAATTGATTGTCCCAATTCAAAAAGCCCTAATTTCCCATTCCCATCTTCATCTTCTTCTTCATTTTTTCCCCGGGAAGCTGATTTGTTGCAGGGGTAAGGTGGCGCGTGAAGTGGGAAATTTCGCATGGTTTTAATCATTCGTGGTCGTCTTGTTCGTGTGGGTCACATAATCACAGCGTTTCTTCTCCTGGTTCTGTATCTGGGTCAGTGGGTGGAATACCACATCTCCTTCACATTGACATAACCCATCTCCTTCACATTGACATAACCCATCTCCTTCAGAATACCCAAAACACCATTAAATTAAACCACGCAAAACATTCAACCACTAACCCTAAACCCCACCATCCCAACAACAAATAATGCAATCAACGACAAAAACAAATGGTTTGTGCACCTACAATCCCAAATAGCTGCCAATTTGATGTTAATTACACCTTCAATTTTGTCCACAACGCATGAAATGACCCAAATTTCGTAAACCCTAACTCCAGAAAACCCCTATTCTATTCTATTCCCAATTCATTTTCTTTTCAATTTCCTCTTACGCTGCACTGTTCCACATCACACACTACTCTCGTGCCACGTCATAACATTTTTTCTCAGTTAATTGGTCAACTCAGTTAGACGTTATCTTATTGGCTTAATTACTCGGATCATACCCGGTTAGACTCGAAAATTTCAAAATGGTACCCGCTTTGAACTTTGTCTCAATTTGGTACCCAGTTTCGTTTATTGCATCAATGTAGTACATATTATTTGACGTCGTTAAGCTGGTTAACGTCTGATTTATTACTGTGTGTAAAATAAAAAAAATTGACTGACGTGGCAAGAGTGGAGTGTGTGATGTGTCTTAGCGGGAGGATTAGTTTGTGTAGATCAGAATTAGGTTATGATTTGGGGATTTCTGGAAGAGAGAAGTCCGTTCGTCCGCGACGCGAAGAGTGAGGTGCGTCACTGTCCAATTGAGGATTTTGTTGAGAACGACGTCCATTTGAGCTCGGGTGAAAGGTGCGCCACTATCAAATTTTTCATTCTGTGTGTTGATTGAAGTTTGTCGAGGTTGTAGGGTTTTTTTGATTAATGGTTTCTATTTTTGAATATTGCGATGATTCGATGGTGGGGTTTAGTGTTTTCAGTTGTTTAATGTTTTGTGTGTTTGAATATTGTGCGTTTTTGGTGTTATGTGGTTAATGGATGATTTGTATATTACTTTTAGTTGATAGTGTGGTCCCGTGTTTTTTTGAGCTTGTGGTCCCCCATTGTAATTGGTTTGTCGGTGTGGTAGTGGTATGAAATGTAATATTGGCTTTATTGGGTGGGTTTTTTGAAAATTTTCAGGGTTGTATATATATAGCTTTGTGTGTTGACATGGATGATGAACATTTCAAAGTGGTATTTCACCATGGGGGAAGGTTTGAGAGGAATGGGTCACTGCAATACGTAGGAGACTTAAGTATTTTAGCATGTGACCCAGACACTTGGAGTTACTTTGAGATATTGGGTATTTTGAAGGAAATGGGTTATGCAAATGTAAAGGAGATGTGGTATTCAGTTGGGGGAGGATTTGTTTTGGAAGGGAGGTTAGAATTATTGTCTGATGACCGAGGGGCATGTCATATGGTGAATATAGTAACTCTCAATGGTCAAGTTCATTTGTATGTTGTGCATAGAGTGGACGAACCTCAAGTAGTTAATATGTTAGAATATCATCCTATTGAGGTTGGGGCTGACGTTAATGTGCAGAATGGAAGTGAGGTA
>Ga0214543_1005000_pt1 | contig 24805 bp, 17 predicted proteins | sample CNSS2metaG_FD_160094 | JGI IMG/M metagenome (GOLD analysis project Ga0214543, IMG submission 160094) | Root nodule microbial communities from cowpea collected in UCLA plant growth center, Los Angeles, California, USA - CNSS2 | ecosystem: Host-associated > Plants > Roots > Nodule | place: USA... | reverse complement strand
TATATATATATATGTATTCTGTGTAGGACCCGCATTGTCCAGAATTAATGTTTTTGGAGTGATTTTAATTGCATGGTTTAGGCAATCTAGTGTCAGGTATATTTGATGAATTCATGAATTGAAGCATGCGTATATGCATTGAAATTTATAAATTTTAGCATTTATTGTATATATGAAGAGAAATATCAACCACTCAACACATCTTATTTTTTGTAGAACTACCCATCTAAGTTTATTCAACAATTTCACAGTTATATAAAAATCATCATGAATTATTCTAATTTTGAATTCAATTCCTGTGTAGTATCCATCTGAGTCTTCACTCACTTTGAAAGCAAGCAATGGCCAAAGAAGATCAGGGACTTGCCATAGGAATCGACCTTGGCACAACCTACTCATGTGTTGCTGTATGGCGTGATCATCACTGTCGAGTGGATATCATTCATAATGACCAAGGCAATAACACCACTCCTTCTTTTGTTGCTTTCACAGACCAAGAAAGGTTGATTGGTGATGCGGCTAAAAACCAGGCTGCCACCAATCCACAAAACACTGTCTTTGGTATATGTTTTACTCTCTCAATTATTAGAGCCTTCCTTTGTATTATTTCATGTAACTTTTTTATCTAACCCTAAACGAGGTGAACATTTTTCGATAACTTTTCAGATGCTAAAAGATTGATCGGTAGGAAATATAGTGATCCTGATGTTCAGAAAGATATGATGTTATGGCCATTCAAGGTTGTTGCTGGGGCTAATGACAAACCAACGATCACCCTTAACTATAAGGGTGAGGAGAAACAATTTTGTGCTGAGGAAATTTCATCTATGGTCCTGGTGAAGATGAGAGAGATTGCAGAGGCCTATTTGGAAACTAAAGTGAAGAATGCGGTGGTTACTGTCCCTGCTTATTTCAATGACTCTCAGCGCAAGTCTACCATAGATGCTGGAACCATTGCTGGCCTTAATATCATACGGATAATCAACGAACCAACTGCTGCAGCTATTGCATATGGTCTTGACAAAAGGATTAATTGTGTTGGAGAGAGAAATGTTTTCATTTTCGATTTTGGTGGTGGTACTTTTGACGTTTCTATCCTAACCATTAAGGGTAAGATCTTTGAAGTTAAGGCAACGGCGGGAAACACTCATCTCGGAGGAGAGGACATTGATAACAGAATGGTGAACTACTTTGTCGAAAAAATAAAGAAGGAAAAGAAAGAGGACATTAGTGGAAACCCTAGAGCGTTAAGGAGGTTGAGGAGTGCATGTGAGAGGGCAAAAAGGACACTGTCTCATGCTGTCACTGCCAGCATTGAGGTAGATAGTTTATCTAATGGCATTGACTTCTGTTCTTCGATCACTCGTGCAAGATTTGAGGAAATCAACATGAAGCTCTTTAACCAGTGTATGGAGACAGTAGATAGGTGCCTTGCTGATGCTAAGATGGATAAGTGCAGTATACATGATGTTGTTCTTGTTGGTGGGTCTTCTAGGATTCCCAAAGTGCAAGAGCTATTGCAGGACTTCTTTGATGGAAAGGATCTGTGCAAAAGCATAAACCCTGATGAAGCTGTAGCCTATGGTGCAGCTGTGCAGGCTGCTTTGTTGAGTGAAGGTATTAAGAATGTTCCAGACATGGTGTTGCTGGATGTAACACCGTTGTCACTTGGTATTGATACACGGGGAGGTATCATGAGTGTAATGATTCCAAGGAATACTACCATCCCTGTAAAGAGAACACACACATATTGTACCACTGAAGATAACCAATCATCTGTTGATATTGAGATTTATGAGGGTGAGAGAACAAAAGTCATTGAAAACAATTTGTTGGGTTCTTTTATGCTTTCCGGCTTTCCTCCAGCTCCTAGGGGCCATCCTTTTGATGTGTGCTTTGCCATTGATGAAAGCGGTCTACTATCTGTCTCTGCTAAGGAAAATACAACTGGCATCAGCAATAAGATCATCATAACCAATGAAATAGGACGACTGTCAACGGAAGAAATAAATGGAATGATTCAAGGAGCAGAGGAATACAAAGTTGAAGATATGAAATTCCTTAGGAAGGCCAAAGCAAGGAATGAAATTGATGACTATGCTTACAAGATAAAGAATGCTTTGAAAAATGAAAATTTCAGTTCAAAACTTTGCTCAGAAGACAGGGAAAAGATCAGTTCTGCAATAACCAAGGCCACAGAGTTACTTATGGTGATCAGCAGAAGGAGGAAATAGATGTGTTTGAGGATCATCTGAAAGATCTTATTAACCTCTTTGAGCGCGTTGTTGGAAAGTCTGGTTAGGTTTTTTTTAGCTTAGACTTTTGTGGTGCTTAATTGTTACTTTGTGTTTGATGAATGAAAACTTTTATGATGGATAATGTGGACAATGTTAAAGTTTATATTATATTTGTACTACAAATGTATAATTGTTACCATGGTTGATTTAGCGTTCATTATACTTGCTGAATTTGCTCTTGACTGGTATTTATACTGGAAAAGACAATATGGCTCAATGGTAAGCTATGCTTTTGTTGAAGCTTTTGAAAACAGTTGAGAATTTATCAACGGAAGATCCAATTACACTTGTTTATAAAAAAAAAAAATATTCTCAAAATACTTTTTTTATTTTATGCAGAACTCATACCCGATGAAAAAGAAAGTTTATTTCACCACTTGAATTAAAAGAAAGAGTTGGTTTATTTTTATTTTTAGAATCACATATTTAGAATTTTTGTTAATTACTCTATGGATGAGGTGTGTCGCATTTATATGTTCTTTGGTTATATAATAATTTCTGATTCAATTTTCATTACGTACACAAAATGTTGTTTCTGCCACACCATCACTGTTAATTTAGAGGGTGTTTGAAATGCTCATGGAAATTTTATTTGAATTTATGATTTTTATGAGTAATTTTAATTTTATTGTAATGAATTTGTAATCGTAGTTTATGATATTAGATTTTAGATCCGGTCTTTCAGACAAGACACGTATAACATAGTCACACTCAATATAAATTATCTTTAATACAATAATCGTATAAGATAGTCACACCCAATAATAAAAATAATTAGTTTTAATATATTTTGTTAAATTTTCAATACAGTTACCAATATAAAAACAAATTTCATTATTATTGATAAAAAAATTATATTCATAATATTTAGTTGATAAATAATGAAAATATGTAATAAAGTTAATACTTTAACTATGCAATTTAAAGTTATTGCATAATTTTATCAAATTAAATTCAACATTTTATATCAATTTTAAATTTTATATATAACCAAATCCATAGACAATTTGAAACCGAATGAGTTTTTTTTTTTTTTTAGCTAGCTAACATACACTTATGTAACAAATATCCTAATTAATTTATGTGTTGGTAAGGATGTTTTATATGGCAATTGCAAGTGAAAATAAATTCGTTAAAATTAATAGTTCAACTGATAAATGCATTTATTAATGGAATAATTTATTTAGTTTAAACATAATATTGTAGTTGTGGTTCTTGTAAATTATATAAATAATATTTTAGAAACGTGATTTTTTAGTTCAATTTGTGTTTTTCTGTTCTTTTTAACTAGCACCTCTAGTTTATGCATTATTATTCTATCAAATGTAAAAATATTGAATTATGGAAACACGATTTATTTCAAACTTCATAATGATTCAATTGGATCAAAATAAACAGGTTGAAATTATAAAGTTTCATAAACATAATTGTATGATTTGACTAAATATATTTTTAAAGTAAGAAATTAAAAGGTTGAAATTATAAATTTCACAAACATAATTGTATTATTTAAAATTAAAAATTGAGATGCAGTCAAGTTGATTAAGTTAACGTCTATACTCTTCGCACTCCCTATTAAGTTAGATTTTAGCTGAGATGTAATCAAGTTGATTAAGACCAAAACATTCTTATTTGTATTGATGTTATAATCTCAAGATTGTTTCTTTGATCAATATTGATGATAGTACTTCACACTAAAATTCATCTTATTTTTCATCCAGTATCTTATTAAGGTTGTAGTTTTTCTTTTTTCCATTTATGTCCACTAAGATTATTTTGTTAGGTTTTTTTTTTAACCAATATCAGTTAAAATTATTTTATCAAGTTAGAGTTAACTTTTGATCAATGCTATTTCGAATTTTTCTAATTAAAGTTAGAAATATTACTTTTCAGTTGATATCGATTAAGATTTTCTATTAATGTTCTAATGAGTTATTTTTTATTAATGTTACGGATTTGAAAGGTGGCACGACTGCAGGGAAATGAAGAAGTTGTCCTAGAGTCGCACGAGTTTGTTTCAAACTTAATTTAGTATTTTTTTTTCTTGAAGTCGTGTATGCCCATACGACTTCCGTGGTTTTTTTGAGTTTCTTTTAGAAGTGGGGGAACACGGTCTCAACACCAAATTCATGAGTTAGCTTTGGGTTTGGAATTTAGTGGTGAAAGGTTCTTGTAGGTTTTGAGAGTGCAATTCTTGTAGGTTTTGAGAGTGCACCAAGTAATTTATCTAGTGCTGCTTACCTTGACACTATAAGGAATTTGCAATTCCATTAGGAATAAGTCAAAGTTTTACGTCAAATAATATAGATAAAATTAAATATTATATAAGAATAAAGATTTATAATATTATTATTTTAAAGTTTTAGAGTAAAAATAAAATAGTGTCAAATATTTTATATTTTGTAAGATAAATATATATATATATATATATATATATATATATATAATCACGCGTAAAAGAACGAGGACCTTTAATGATTTTGCTGCTCCTGCACTCAGAAACCTTACCAATTAAATCTATAATCACACCTAAATCTTTATTTTTTTTGAAACTTTGTCCATTCTGTAATAACGCATTCCAATTACATCATTTGCGTAAAAGAAAATCCAAATCCCCATCAATAATGATTAATATAGTAACATAAGTTTTGTTTTTATTAAATTTGACATTTTAAGGTTTTCCTTTTTCACCGTTTGAAATTTGACATAATAGAATTTTACATTTTGAAAACAAAGGAGATTAATGAAAAATTACATGTTTAAGAAGTGAAGTTATTGGTAATTTTTAACAAATATTGTGGTATTATTTTAGAAGAGGAAAACAAAAAAAGAAAAACCGGTGATGGCAGAAATAAATGAAGTAATATGAAGAGTCTAAATGTAAAAATATAGCATGTAACTGATAACAGAAGCATCACCAAATCAAAATCGACTGGAAAACATCTTGATATTAAGTTTTAAGATTTTAATTAGTTAAACAAACTTTTGGGAAATCTAATCCTATGCATTTGTGCATAAATTAGCAGAACTATACTTACTACCTTCTTAAAAGAAGGAAAATGAAATCTAGCTTGATGGCCTTCCAATTTCCACATTGCCTATATACTGTATACGAGGAGACGCAGTTAATGTGAGTAATTAATGTCATGATTTCCAATGACTAAACTGCTATGCTTAATTCTACAGCTATATAAAAAGCATCATGCAGAAATCTAAACTTTGATATCAATTCCTGTGTAGTATCCATCTCAGTCTTCACTCACTTTGAAAGCAAGCAATGGCCAAAGAAGATCAGGGACTTGCCATAGGAATCGACCTTGGCACAACCTACTCATGTGTTGCTGTATGGCGTGATCATCACTGTCGAGTGGATATCATTCATAATGACCAAGGCAATAACACCACTCCTTCTTTTGTTGCTTTCACAGACCAAGAAAGGTTAATCGGTGATGCTGCTAAAAACCAGGCTGCCACCAATCCACAAAACACTGTCTTTGGTATATTTTCTACTCTCTCAACTAGTGTCTTCCTTTGTATTATTTCATGTAACTTTTTTATCTAACCCTAAACGAGGTGAACATTTTTGGATAACTCTTCAGATGCTAAAAGATTGATCGGTAAGAAATATAGTGATCCTGTTGTTCAGAAAGATATGATGTTATGGCCATTCAAGGTTGTTGCTGGGGCTAATGACAAACCAATGATCACCCTTAACTATAAGGGTGAGGAGAAACAATTTTGTGCTGAGGAAATTTCATCTATGGTCCTGGTGAAGATGAGAGAGATTGCAGAGGCCTATTTGGAAACTAAAGTGAAGAATGCGGTAGTTAGTGTCCCTGCTTATTTCAATGACTCTCAGCGTAAGTTTACCATAGATGCTGGAACCATTGCTGGCCTTAACATCATGCGGATAATCAACGAACCAACTGCTGCAGCTATTGCATATGGTCTTGATAGAAGGATGAATTGTGTTGGAGAGAAACATTTTCATTTTCGATGGTGGTGGTACTTTTGACGTTTCTATCCTAACCATTAAGGGTAAGATCTTTGAAGTTAAGGCAACAGCTGGAAACACTCATCTTGGAGTAGAGGACATTGATATCAGGTGAACTACTTCGTGGAGAAAATAAAGAAGGAAAAGAAAGAGGACATTAGTGGAAACCCGAGAGGTTGAGGAGTGCATGTGAGAGGGCAAAAAGGACACTGTCACTTGCCGTCACTGCCAGCATTGAAGTAGATGGTTTATCTAATGGCATTGACTTCTGTTCTTCAATCACTCGTGTAAGATTTGAGGAAATCAATATGGAGCTCTTCAACCGGTGTATGGAGACAGTAGAATAGGTGTCTTGCTGATGCTAAAATGCATAAGTGCAGTATACATGATGTTGTTCTTGTTGGTGGGTCTTTTAGGATTCCCAAAGTGCAAGAGCTATTGCAGGACTTCTTTGATGGAAAGGATTTGTGCAAAAGCATAAACCCTGATGAAGCTGTAGCATATGGTGCTGCTGTGCAGGGTGCTTTGTTAAGTGAAGGTATTAAGAATGTTCCAGACATGGTGTTGCGGGATATAACACCTCTATCACTCGGTATTGATACACGGGGAGATATCATGAGTGTAATGATTCCAAGGAATACTACTATTCCTGTAAAGAGGACAAAAGAATATTTGACAGTTAAAGATGACCAATCATGTGTTAAAATTCAGGTTTATGAGGGTGAGAGGACAAGAGCCAGTGATAACAATTTGTTGGGTTCTTTCATGCTTTGCCATAGATGAAAATGGTATACTATCTGTCTCTGCTAAGGAAAATACAACTGGCATCAGCAATAAAATCATCATAACCAATGACAATGAACGACTGTCAACGGAAGAGATCAATAGAATGATTCAAGAAGCAGATGATTATCAAACTGAAGATATGAAATTCCTTAGGAAGGCCAAAACAATGAATAAAATTGATGACTATGCTTATAAGCTAAAGAATGCTTTGAAAAATGAAAATTTCAGTTCAAAACTTTTCTCAGAAGACAGGGAAAAGATCAGTTCTGCAATTACTAAGGCCACAGAGTTAATTGATGGTGATCAGCAGGAGGAGGAAATAGATGTGTTTGAGGATCATCTGGAAGAGCTTATTAACGTCTTTAAACGCTTTGTCGGAAAGTCTGATTAGGTATTTTTTCGCTTAGACTTTTGTGACGATGAATTTTTTTGTGTTTGATGAATGAAAACTTTTATGATGGAAAACTGTTCTCAATGATAAAAGTTTATATTATATTTGTACTGGAAATGTATACATTGTTACATTGGTTGATTTAGCACTCATATTACTTGCTGAATTTGTTCTTTGACTAGTATTTATACTAGAAAAACAAATATGACTCAGTGGTAAGCTATGCAACCAAGGAAAGTGGTTTTGTGAAAAATTATTTTATGCAGAACTCATACTAGATGAAAAATAAAGTTTATTTCAACATTTGAATAAAAAGAAAGAGTTGATTTGTTTTTATTTTTAGAATCACATATTTAGAATTTTAGTTTATTACTATATGGATTAGTTGTGCCGCATTTATGTTCATGGGTTGATAATAATTTCTTGATTCAATTTTCAATAATATACGTACAAAAAATGTTATTTCTGCCACACCATCACAGTTAATTTAAAGTGTGTTTGAGATGCTCATGTAAATTTTATCTGAATTTATGATCTTTTTATAAAGATTTTTAATTTTATTTTAATAAATTTGTAATCAAGTTTATGATACTAGATTATACTTATGGTCTTTGTTACAAGACTCGTCAAAGTCAATAATAAAAATAATTAGTTTTAATTTATTTTGTTTAATTTTCAAAACAGTATTACCAATACCAAAACTACTTTCATTATCATCGACAAAAAAAAATATTCATAATATTTAGTAGATAAATGATGAAAATATGTAATAAAGTTACTACTTCTATTTAACTATGCAATTTAAAGTTGTTGCATAATCTTATCAAAATAACTTCACTTTATCAATTTGAAATTTTCTATATAACTAAATTCATAGATATTTTGAAACCGAATGAGTGTTTATTTTTAACATAAACAAGATCCTAACTAATTTAGGTTTAGGTAACGATGTTTTATAATGGCATTTGCAAGTGTGAATTAATAGTTCAATTGACGAATGCATTTATTAATGGAATAATTTCTTTAGTTTAAATCTACTGTAGTAGTTTCGTTTGTTGTAATGTAAACATTATTTTAAAGAAAGTGATTTTTTAGTTCAATTTTTGTGTTTTTCTGTCATTTTTAACTAACACCTCTGGTTTATGCAGGTATGACTATATCAAATGTAAAAAGTATTAAAATTTTGAAAACACGATTTTTATGCATATTTTTTTTCTTTACTTTTAATGAATAAAATCGATTATTAGTAACATTTTAAATGAATCTGTTATATCTACAATTCAATTAATAAAAATAGAGTAAGACATATAAAATTATGGATTTGATAAGAACATAAAACTTTTCAAATATGAAGACAGAAATTATAAATCAGAGATAAAAGTAAAAAAGATTAATATTATAATTATTTTATTTGTTATGTACGCAAAATAATTGTCTCAATGTTTTTATTATTATAATAATATAATTATATGGAAACTTAGGTAATTAAATATTTAGTAAAGTAACTAGGAAGGTAAGTAACATAGGTAGATTTAGATAACTAGATAAGGTTGTCGTTGATATCTCCTAACTTGTCCCATTGGCCACTGTCCATGCGCCATTTGCAGCCTTCATTTCTTCTTCTAAGCCCTCAGCACAAACTTACTCTCGCTTTCTATCTTCTCCCAACTTGAGAGATTCTGAGAAACAAGAAAAGTTTGGAAGAAGAGTGTTGAGGGAACAAGACCACGATGCTTGGTATGGCCACTCTTACTTTGGGTTCATCAACCACAATGGTGGCTCAGAACCATGCTCAACAACACCATGCCACCACTCTTGCCTCATCCAATGGACACAGAAGGTACAGTGTTTCCAACAGGACTCACTCCTCTCCCATGAGTTTGGTGTCTCCCACCAACAAAAGCTTCACCTTTCTCTCTTCCTTCAAGGAATCAGCACCTGCACGCCCCTTCACCACAGCTGTTGCATCTGTTGATTCTGACCAGCTCAATTCTTCTGATCCTCCCACCAAGGTTTATTCCTCTCTCCCACTCCAACCCCACATTGAATTTGTCCTCAATTTTGGATTTTTGGACCTTTTCTTTTTCAGTTTTGATGTTTTTCCTTTGTTATGTTATTCTGGGTTGTTCTCTACTGAGGGGTGTTATCCTTGTAACCAGAGAAACGCTTCATGGTGTAGTTTTTCAATCGGTTTTGAAGATAATTACTTTAGAAGAAAATATGCTATGCATTGTCATCTAATCTCTCAGACCATAATGTATGATCAATTGTTAATTTTTACCACAGCTACCTTAAAGATGTAGGGTGATTTGATTACATTGTTTTACACTGTCAGAACATTACAATTAACTTTTAGCTTATTTTATTTTTTCTTTTTTGGCTTGTCTTTTGCAGAATGAAGCAAACAAGTATTATTTTGTTGTTGCAAATGCAAAATTTATGTTGGATGAGGAGGAGCATTTCCAGGAGCAATTGTTTGAGCGGCTCCGTCTCTTTGGGGAGCGTAATCAAGAACAGGATTTCTGGCTTGTCATTGAGCCTAAGTTCTTGGATAAGTTCCCTAACATTACCAAGAGGTTAAAGAGACCTGCTGTTGCTCTTGTGTCAACCAATGGTACCTGGATCAAGTAAGAACACCAACTCCTCATTTTTTCAGCGATTGATTCTACAAGCGCTTTAAACTATGGAGTATAAATGAAAATATGATTCTTGGATTGGGTATCATAAACAATGAAAGAAGGGAAATTTTTCCATATTATATACAAGTTATGTGTGTCTCTGAATGTTTTCATACAGTTGTTTGGATTGAAAGCCATTATATGTAGACAAATCCCTAGCTACCTATGCTTGACAACCTAATCTAAGCCTATGTGGGAAAATAGATGCTATTTTATATGCTTGCATCATGGTGATTCTCACTTCTCAAGAAAAAATTGATCATTTAGCTTTTTTCTTTATTTCACAATCTTAAAGTTGCCAGTTGTTAAATGTTGTAATAGGGTTTCTGTATATTTTCCTCCCTTTACTTTTAGTGTTTGTGTTCTGCTGGTAGGAGCTCCACCCTTTCAAATGATATAACATGAAACAATGGTGTAAGAAAGAAGCAGTGTTTGATCAACAAAATTGCTGCAATGAAAATCATCAAAATAGCATCAAATGCCAGTTTATAATGCTTCAGCCACTTTGTAATTCTGTCCCTACGTATGGTTTGGACTTTTGGCAGGTTCATGAAGTTGAGACTGGACCGAGTTTTATCTGACAGTTTTGAGGCTGAGAGTCTAGAAGAAGCATTAGCTTTCAATCCTACTGATTTGAAGTTTGAGAAGCCTGAGAAATGGGTGGCACCCTATCCCAAATATGAATCTGGATGGTGGGAACCCTTCTTGCCCCCTGTTCAGAACGAGGTGAAGCCTTAAAATAATCTTTATCAACACTGTTTCAGTGCTTGATAATCTTAAATCTTTTTCTCTAATGATTTCTGTTCAAGTGCAGCTGGATGATAGTTAAAGAGGGCTAAATTTGCATTCAGTTTTGTATTTTTGGGAGGTAGTATGATTATTTAAGTTGAAGTGTTTTCCTTAGGATCTAAGTTGTAGGAATTGCATTTTATGTCTATCAAATGAGTTAAGAATGTATATTGTTATGAGATTGATGTTCTCTGTTTCTAGAAATGTATGTGAAGGCGTGGAACTTAATATTTTTTTATCTTTTGAATAGACTGACTTCTAAGGCTCTCAAATTTACATTATCTAAAGCTTGCTTGTGAGGCTTGAAATAACAATTCATCAAATGAACTTACCTCAAGTGTACTCACTTTATACTTTTTTCATGTAACAGCACAAACTGAATGGGGAAAAGTAATAAAATAAACTCCATAATGGCTTGACAGACTGTAATACTTAACATAAAAGATAGGCTATCATTAGATGACTTAAGGTAGTTTCTCAGGGGATGCTCCTATTTTTATTCTTACAAGATTCACTTTGATACGGAGAATAGCAGAAAAAAAGCCAAATAAGTGTTGGGCTATTTGATTTCATACAGAGGTCTGCAAAGTTTATTATATATGAAGTTGAACATGTCCACGACTAAATTCAACAGTGTGGAAATTGGTATTACTTTTCACGTGTTGTTATGTCTAGACCTACCCTTTGCCTACTGTAGGTGCCATTTTATTACAGCAAGAAAAATGGTCAGATATATTTCTTTAGTGCAATGAAGTTATGCTTCAAAGAAAGAAGAACCACTAGGTTTCTTTCTAGTTCACATAAGTGGAACACTTTCTGCATTTCTTGAAGGTTGTAACTTGTAAAGTCATTCCCTTGATTCATTCCTTCCATGAGTCCGCCAGACATCAACTACAGCCTGCCTCTGTTATGGTCCGTCTACTAGACATTGCTGTTACCTTCCTCAATGACACACTAATGATGCATCTTTATACTCACAAATATTGGCCTTTCTAGGTATGACACTTGCCAACAAGAACAACTGTTCCCTGGATGATAGTGAAATGCTCATTATCCTGCATCCAATCAAAAACAGAAAAAGTATATCAAATGTTTAATAAACATTAATATGTAAAACCTGTTGGTACATATATTGATACATCATATCATTATTTGTGAAGCAAACTAAATGATTCATTTAGATTTGGTTTCTTAAAAGACGACAGAGAACAGGTTGTAAACAATTTCTACAGCGCTTTTGTTTTCTATTTATGTTTCTTTTTACTTTCTAATGAAAGTTTCCAGTGAACTTCGAAACGCCAAGCAAATGAGTGACACAAAATTGGACCTATTCTGCATGCAAGAGGCGCAGGACGATATAATAGTACACCAAAAGAAAATATACTATGATGGTTTACATGGTTACGGAAGCCTGTATAAGTAACCAATAGCAATCGAGTATGGAAAATGGTTCTTGCACACTAAATGGTTAACCCTGCAAAGTTTTTTTGGTAGCAGTAATAATCGATTTCTAAAGATCAATAATCAAATTATATTTCCCCATTATATTTCTGTTAATCACATAATACGTGTTAACCACAAGTTTGTACATAGTTAATCAATGCCATGGTATGAAAAGGAATTTCATTACTTCTAATCCTGAAGGTACTCTTGCGAGGGTTGCGATTTCCCGAAAATCTTCATCATCAAATTTTCATATAGATTATTCAACTCAAACAGGGTCCTTTCAGCAAGGATATCAATAATATCCCCATGCTTTTCATATACCACTGGCACTATCAGCAATATCACAGATGCTGCACCATCAAAGCAAAAGAGAAAGTAGATTAGTACTAACTTGCACTTAAGTAGAATCACTCAATGTTTCACTGTTGTGACAAATATATGCATGAATTAGGTAGCTGACCTATGTAGATTAGAGTTGCAGCAGGATACCGGTAGTCAAGAAATGAGATAGCTCCTAATGTCCCTGTGACCTGCAGATTACTTTCTTGTCAGAAAACCAAATAGCATTTTGACAAGATGAGTAAGCAAGGTTAGGAACATGCTGAGAAGCACCAAGATAAATTTCTTCAAATCTTGTCCGGAAGCTATGATCCCAAATGTTATGAGTAGATTATTAAGTATACGTGTCACTGAAATAGCTGTATTGACAAGCAATCCTTTGGGTAAGAGGAATGATGATAATTCAAGTGGTGGTAATCTGTATCAACAGGAAGATAGCATCATTCCTTGGTGTAAAACAATAATCTAAATAAGTGTGCAGACAGTGAAAATAAGCAGGCAACACAGTGGAGATAGGAGAAAACAAATTCTCATACCACCAGTTCTAGCCTAGCCCTCTAGACAGGGACTTGTTGGTTCATTCACACTGGTTATAAAACAAGAATCACACTGTTTTAACATGGCAATTTGATTTGTCTGTGACAGATAATAAGGGCAAGCGAGAAGAGAACTAAACAAAAAATATTTTAATATCAATCAGTTATCCCACTGTCATATCCTCCTAAGAAACAACACCTGGATGTGGTGGTAATAGACATAATAGGTGGAGTTGTATCATTGTAAATTGTTACTCCAAAATTAAGTATGAATATAACAGGAAGATGCTACAAATGACTAATTAAAGAAGTTTTTCATCAAAAGAAAAAAAAGCAAGTTAATATTAAAAATATCTCTTGAAAGTATATATCAATTTACTAATAGCAAGTTACATTAGCTGGATTGAGAGTCTTAAAATAGGGAAGAAATACTTTAACAACTGACTGATAGAGTGAATTAAACTCACATGCGAATGACGGATGTTAAAAGGCTCCGTATGAATATCATTGCCATTAGAAGCATGAGAGAGTCACAAATGAAACTAATCACGGTGTAATCCATCCTCTTAAAAAGCAACCATATCAAAGTTACACCAACAAGAACGCTTAATGAGATCTTCTTCTTCCTCCAGAGTATAATATCAGCGACTAAGAAAAAAGAAACCAAGGTTTACAATAGTTTCTACCATAACCTCAACAGTTTTGCAAACTGTTCTGTGTAAAATGATACCGTAATTTCTAATTCACACCCTAATACTATGTTAACAGATTCAATGCGATTTTTGCAACACAAATGAAATTTGCAGATTATGTCAAGTATGAAGAAATTATGGAAAAGAGCCAGAGGAGCATACTCAGTCCAGAGCCTAGGGTAACACGAAGAGGTATTTTCCGGCCAAAGAAGCGGTTCTTGGCAGTGGAGAACACAAAATATCTCTCAAAATCAGTCTCAAACTCAGAGTCTTCATCGTCGAATTCTTTGTTACTGAGAAAATCCGAGTCTGCAACATCCATGAATTCTTTTGGTTCAGGTATTATTTAACCTCCTCTTCCTTATACGTTGGATCCTTTCTTAATGTTGTTACATACAGTATAACCTGTAAAGAATGACATTTCCAGAAAAAACAATGACATGCATTAACAAAATATTAATTAATCAATGTTACAAATATGTTCGTTGCATGAACAAATGAAAAACATTCATTCAAATTATGACAAATGCACAAGAATTTGCATGCTGATGCACAAATATTCAAAGTCTGTGAGATGAAATATACAATTTCTTACTATCATGAATCAATAAACAGTGGAGAGTTTATCCTTTTCGAGATTTCTTCTTTTCAAGAATATATGGATTCATGTTGGAGAAACTCTGTTTTCTACCTCTGCATTGTTACAAATCTCAGAGAACCTATATACTCCGTAATCCACCCCTTAATATTCGCATGAAAGCAATCATGAGTTTAAATAAATATTATTTTCCTCTTTGTTTTTTATTGTTTTTTTTTTCTCTTTTCAAATTAACTTATTTTTGTATGATATTTATCTATAATGAAATATTTGTTTTTTATTTCTAGTTTTTTGATCTATACATTACACAAATAAATATTCGTTTCGTATACTTAGCATTTATAATAAATAAATATTTCTAATATAAATTTCTTTTTATTTAGTTAAATTAAGAAAAAAAGTTCTACGAATAAATATTCAAAATTGTTTTCTTTCAAGTCTTAAAACTTTATTTCCGCATCTTTCTTCCCCAATCTTATAGTTTCCTTACCTTTAAGCGTCGGCGGACTTTGATCGGGATTAAGGGAACCATAGTTTCCCTAAGATTTTAATTTTATATATATATATATATATATATATATATATATATATATTATATTTTTATTGTTTAAAAAGTAAAATAAAAATTAATTTGATGAACCTTAGTTAATAATTAGATTAAAGGAATTAAGGTTTTATATCTTATTATAAGATTTTTCCAACCAAGTTATCAAGAAAATGTGAAATAAAAGAAAGACATATTAGAAAAAAAAAGAATTGGAGAACAAAGAGAACGAAAATACATACTCACACGATCTCATGAATCAGTATCCTAGTATGATTTATGTATGTTGTATTTATGATTCTTCCATTACGATGTTTCTCCCAAATTAGTATGAACCCTAACTATGATTTTAGAAAATTTTTTGTATGAAATTGGCATGAACCCTAATTATATTTTCTCAGATTAGTATATAACCCAACATTTAAAAGGTTGATATTTTGTATTGTCCAATACATACAATGAATTAGTTGAATAATCTTGAATTGAAATAAAAATTAGAATAATCATTAATATGAATTCAATAAATTAGGAAGATCGAAAATTAAAAAATTTGAATTGCATTGTTTAAGTAAAGAAAATATTTTTTTTACTTAAAAAAATTATATATAAAAAATCTAATTTGACACCCAAATATTTTATTTAAGTTACGACACTATCTTTAAGGACAATGTCCTACTATCATATAATTCTAATTTCTAAATTTTTCTTATACATACATAGTCTTTTACCTAAATTCATGATTTTTTTTTAAAACCACACAACTTATAACCTTTGGAACAATAATATTTAATATGTGAAAGTTTTGCATTTGTAAACTTTGGCTGTTCAATAGAACTGTGCATTAAACTACTAAGCACAGTTACTTATCATCCTATTATGTAAAATCACCAATTTATATTATTTTTTTTACATGTAAATACTTCTAATTGTGTCTGTTCAGTAAAACTATATATGGAAGAAATTTTGTTTTTTTTTTTTACGAAAGTAGTATAGTTTTATATTAAAATTACTGTAATAGCCAGATTTTAAAGAATTTACCAGGTAAGTCGTAGGTCAGGAAAACGAGTTCTTTAATTAAAGTCGTAATTCACGGTTTTTTGACTGGCCACAATAGTCAGACAACTTTCAATTGAATTTATTTGCCAACATTGAAGTCGTTACCTTTTGAATGCGATTTCCAAATTTTTTTTATCATAGTTTAAGTCGTCACTCTGGCTCATGATTTTCGATTTGTATAGCAAGTGGTGTTTTAAAAATATATTTTGTTTGATGTAAGAGGTGTGAGTGAGAGAGAGAGGAGATAGGGGAGAGGGGTGAATCAAGTTTTTTTTGTTAAGTAAACTTAAATGAGGATAATTGGAGAAATGGAAAAGATAAGAGTGTTTTTTAGTAATAATTACAAGGTTCATTAAATTATACTTTGGTAATAGCTAGGTAGTTGTCTTTGAGACTACAAGTTTATTAATAGTATTTTGATAGTAATTAGGTATATGCATTAATTGTATTTTGGTAGTAATTGTATTCAAAGTATATCATTGAAGGGCTAAGTTAAAAGGTTTATAATTAGGGTGTGTACTACTCAAAGTTTCACATAACAAGTCATAACATAGAGAGTGTTTTATTCAAAAAGACTTGTTTTCCAGCAAATTGATATCAAAGTTTAAGAGCTTGAGTGTTTAAGAAAAAATGTTTGAGAGTTAAAGAGTTTGATCGAGATCACTAACTTAGAAAATAACATGCCCCTGGTGAAGTAATCAAAAGGCGTCAACTATGACAACTGAAGTCTACAGATAAAGGCTCTCCTTGGTTCCCAATAAAAAGCATGGGAAGTAGTTGAAAATGGACACCAAGAACTATAATATATTGAAGAACAAACAATTTCCCAACTTGTTGCGTTGAGAGCAACACGAGTAAAGGACAAAACGATTTTGCAAGTGATGTACTAAGCTGCCAATGAATTCTACTTTGAGAAGATAACAAATGCTAAATATTCAAAAAAAATGTGAGATATATTGGAGAATGCATATAAAGGAGATAATTGTGTGAAGCAAGTCGGCTTCAAACTCTCATAGGCGAGCTTGTTGAGACTGTGGTGAATCAGCTCAGAAGGAATGGAGAGACCTGCCCACTTGTCGAGTGGTGGAGAAAATCTTAAGGTCGTTAATCGACGACTATGAGAATATTGTGTGTGCAATTGAAGAGTCAAAGGATTTGTCAATGCTCTCGATGGAAAAGCTTGTCGGGTCACTTGATGCACATGAGCAATGAAGAAGGAAAAAATGAGGAGGAGTCTTTTGATCAAGCACTTCAAACAAAGGCAACCATAAAGGAGAATAAGACATCTTATACTCATAACACTAGAGGCTGAGAATGTATAAAAAGCTATCCTGGTGATATAAGTCAAAGACATGAAGAGGAGATTGGCATGGCCAAGGACGAGATCAATGGAGAGGAGGTTGATCAAGCAACTAAGCTTTTAAGTGTTTCAAGTGTGGCGAATATGACCACTATGCAAATGAGTGCTACTGAAATAAGTGTTTTAGTTGTGGTAAAGTCGAATACTATGCAAGGGACCGTTGATCCGAAAACAAAAGGGAAGAGACGACCAACCTTCTCATAATATGTTGAAGAGGAATGTGTGTTGCTGATGATGGGAAGGTCTAAAATCAGTCTAAGTTCATGGACTGTTCATACCGAACTTGGAAGCTTAGATGACCAATACAATAAGGAATCAACGACAAAGATTGCAGTGTTGCAATGGGAGTGTGATGAATTAGTGAACAAGAATGTTGTAAGAAAGGAAGAGATAAACAAACTGAAAGCGAAGCTTGACAGTTTGCAAAGTGATGGTGTGGCGAATAACAAGAAAATTGAGGAGTTATAACGAGAGGTGGTGCATTCGCGTGAGGTGGCAAAGGTGGCTAAGGTTATGACGTCAAGGGTGGCGAACTTGGAGACGAACGAGGCCAGGCTAAAGCATGATATGATATCAGAGATTGACTGTTTCATCGTGCAACACGTGGAGAGAGTGTGGATGAAGCTTGATGTGAAATGAGTGAGGTAGTCATGAATGTCGATGAGGGCATTACAAGAGGTCGTGGAGAAGAAACTCAAAGAAAAAGATGATGAGATTCAACGCTTGGGAAAGCTCAATTGGGTGCTTCAAGAAAGAGTAAAAAGTCTCAGCGTGGAGAATTAAATATGGAGGGAGTTGTCATAGAAACATCTAAAATGGGAACTTGCCCGTGTTAACGAGGAGAACTTCCACCACGACAAAGTCGTCTCCACCAAGTTGAATTCCAGAAGCAACAACAAGAGTTCAGAGGAGGTGAAGGAGAATGAAGTTAGCGGAAACATAAACTGAAATGATGACATTGTGGTAACAAAGATGTGCAACGAGTGTGAGGACAATCATGGTAAGGAAGATGAAACAAATAAAAAAATAGTTGAAGTTGCAGTGACAGATGGTGGCTATAGGGTCAATAGTTGTAGTGATTTATGTGTGCCATGGAAAATGGAGGTGTTTTCATATTGTCAAAGAGTAATCAATCAACAATGGAAAAACGAGCTAGTGCTTGTAGCAAGACAAGATAAAGGATAAAAGATCCACCATATACAGGTAAATTGGCTCCTTTGGATTCTCACGGGGATCCCTCTTCCACTCCATTTTTTCACTCGCACCTGGATTTTCACAAGTTCAACATTGAAACTACCCCATCAATACCACAGTGAATCATCATCACCTTGACCCTTCACGTAAATCCACCATTTCTTCGTGCACCCTGGTTTTCACCTTTCATACACCTCCTATATTTATTGGGCTTTGTCTTATTTTGCTGCGTGCACTCCCGTTATTATAACCCCGCACACCTTATGTTTTGTTTGTTGTCCTTATGTCTGTTTTATTATGTTTACTCACTGCACCCCATTTTTCACTACACACACCTCACAATATTTTGCTCACTGCACCATGTCTTTTACTATTCTGCACCCGTATTGGTTTCATTTTCTGTTGGGCTATTTTAGATTTTGGACTTTTATTTTAGCTCTTGGATACGTTTTTAAAATTTTCACCTCTTTTGCTTTTTAACACCTCACTTTCTTGTACATTAACATTTTTAATAAAATAAGATAAAAACATAAACATTAAAAACATGTTCTTTTTAACTTTATTGTGTCTGTCCGGTGGTCTGCACCGTGTGACACCTATTTTAAAAAAAAACCAAAAATAATTTTCTTTTTCTTTAGTGTCTATCCGACCGCTCACGTCTTGTGACACCAATTTCAAATGATTCAAATATACCATCAAAATATAACATTTTCACAATATAAAGATATCAACATTTTAAAAAAAAAGGTCTTTTAAGAACTACGTGATCATTTTCAAATAGTTGTCCAAATCGTTTCTTTAAAGAACTACATAACCAATGATTTCTCATTTTGAATGAGAATACGTAAGATCAATGTCAATCCTTGTTGGGTCTAAAAAAATTCAAAAAAATATTTTTGTTTCTTTTTAGTATCATTTGTCTTATTATTTTTGGGAAAATTATCATTTTGAAAACCACATCAATGTTTAATTAAAGGTACCGCCCTTGGGTAGACACTGTAGGGTGCTAAGACCTTCCCTACACCCTACACGTAACCGACTCCCAAACTCAAAATTTTAGTTTTCCGTAGACTTGCTTTATCGGTTTTCCATAGTTTCCCAAAAATAACTATGGTGACAACTCCAAATCTCTTTTTAAATCTGTTTCTTTTTAATTCGCCGTCCCGTCGTAATTGTGATTGCGACACTTATATTTTGTTTGAAAGGTTTCACCAAAATCCAAAACAAGGAGTTTGTCATCCCAATAACAGGGTATTTAATACAAAATAGTTATGGATTGTTTTTATAATGGTTCATATTTTATCATGAGCAGCTGTATGAATCAAGTAAATGACGTAATTTTATAAATTTGTATTTTGTCTATGTTTTGGTCTCTCTTATTTCCGTTGTCTAACTGAACCAAATCATTAGTTGGTTGCTTACTGTTTCTCTCTTATAATTTAGTATAATTTTTTCTGGAGCTTTCAATGTTTTGTTTTTGAATACGGAGAATGAAACAGCTTTGTTGATATTATTATATTTGTCAGAGATACTTGTCTATCTCAAATACTGATGCAATGTTCTTCTAAGGGCCAGTGGGATTTTCACTGTAATCCAGTTTTCTCACACATTAAATAACATATATATAAAACCTAACTGATTATTTATTCTCCAAATTAATAATCATATTCACGAATCATCAATCTTTTACTTACTTAATTAATTAATTAAAATGAATAATATGTTAAAAATTTTGACAAAATATTTTGATGTTATTTTCAACTTGAATATAATACAGATAATGAAGATTTCGGAGACAATAAAAATAATATTGTAGAATAATGAAATTTGTTATGCAATAAAAAAACAATTTTAGATATATTATATTTTAACTTTGTAGGTTTATCTAAAGGTTCATCTTATTAATGACTTTAAAATAGTTATTTTAATTATATAGTTTGAATATGGTTTAATATAGATATTTTGCTTACGAATATGGTTTAGAATATTGATATAGTATAATGTTTAATTGTATAATATTGTGATTTGAAGATGTGCATTTTTCTATACTGAATTCTTTTATAAGTAATCTATGTATAATTTGAAAAAAAAAAGAAAATTCTCATAAAACCATAATAAATGTAGCTTAAACTCGGAGGCAACATTTATATTAATATGGTCTGAATTCAACATAAAAATTGTTGTCTATTATGAATATTTTAAACAACAGTTTTTATGAATGTTGTTGTACTGAAACTATTATTTATTATATATGATCACACTCATATAGATCACGTCTAAAAGATCGCTGTCTAGACTTTAGACCAAAATTTTTATAATTTAAGTCACTATTTTATGATGTTGTATAAAGTAAATTTTATTATAATTGAACATATTATATGAATATAGAATAAAAAGAAAACTACTCCCATACACATCACGTATCATGAAAGCCGTCACCATTATATGCTTTGACCCCACATGCAATCATGCTTATTTTTCAAAAGTATTAATTAAACAATATTATAATATGAGCTCCATTAATACAGGATAACAATTTTTAAAAAAATAAAATAAATATATTAATCGATCATTCACACTAAATTATATTAAATAATAAAAAATAAAATAAAAATAAGAGTTATAATATTATTATCATTTTATTTGATGCCACCGACCCCGGTTACATGAATTTCATTAATGAAGATCCGGTAACCATTCAGTGTGAAATGCATATGAACCAGAAATCCATTAACATTAGAGGCAAACAAACCTGAGGTAGACAAGTTTCTGCTTCCACATTAGACAAAATAAACCTCTTTAAACACTCACACATAAACTCGAGAATTAGGCTGCAGACCATTATCATCAAATTTTAACTAACCATTACATTTCAGAATTAATAGAAAATAAAAAATAAACTTCAACAGTTAAACAGAAACACAATAGATGTAAGCAACTAAAAAGGGAAGGGATTCAACGCGCCCTTATTCAAACAACCAAGAACACGAACACTTTATCGGTAAATACACACATCATCTCACGCACACACTATTTCACACACACAATGTTATATATCTATAAGTATATTGCAAAATTAATAACTTTGTGGTTGTTGCAACTTTAGCAAGTTTTCCTTTTTTTTCGGATGTTTCATGCGATTTGAGCAAGAATTTCTCCACAAGTTGATCTCACATTCACATTTTATAAGATATTATTTTTCACATCAGATTTGAAGCATGGAATTTTTAAATTCATTCATCACCTATAAATATCTATAAATATGTGATTAAATCCTCTTCCAAAACAAAACATTTTCTTATCTCTCCTTTTCTTATCTTCTTTCTTTTCTCTCTTCTCTTGTATTCTGATTATACCTACTCTATGTAGGAGTTATCTTACTAGTTTCTGAGATCGTCAAAAATTCCGAGAAATTCCTATTATATCTTGGAGACTTGTATAACATACTGCTGATAAATCTTAAAGATATTGAATCTACATCCCTTGAAAAATCTTTGTATTCGTAATTTTGTCGGCTAATACGACACAGAGTACCATTACATTTGGTACACACACCTCACACGTTATGAAAGCTTAAAATGACATCTCATACTCTCAAATCTTCCCCACCTACTCATAAGTTCAGAATTTATGGATTCTGCTTTTCTACCTTCTCATGTAATCATAAATTAACCCATATAAAGACATTTTATTTTCATCATCCGTCCTTATAAACTCGTTTCAACAGTTAATCGAATGAAGCAAATGGTAAGATTTTGCTTTATAAGATTTCATACTTCATAACATCAAGGTTTTTTGGCAGAAAGGTGCAGATTTTGAGAGAAAATATGGGAATGAGCAGTGTGTAAAAGTATTCCAGACTCTAGGTAAGTCAAGAAGGGTTAAACGTTTTCCCAAAAAAATGTCGTTGTCAACTCAGACGACATTAGACGATACCAGTGAAGTCGTACGACTTCACTTTCCGTATATGGTTTTCATATTTTGGATAGTTTCACCAAAATGGATAATGAACAGTTGTAGCATTTTGTCTTTTTCCTAAATACAACAGTTATAAAAAGTCAAACTTTGATCAAATCAAAACCCAGAGATCGTGGATTTGTTTTCAAATAACTCCAACGAAGTTAGGTAAAACATCACCTCAATATATGTCACCGCAGAACAACAGTGTTGTGTCAATTTGAAAGAAATTTCACAAAGCGCATACAAATCGTGTGCAGGTTCAAGAAGCATAATGACAAGTGCTTTTATTCAAAATAGGAAACTAGAGAAACAAAAGACGAACCTTATTTTTGCGTTACAAGATTTCATGCATCATAACATCAACATAAATATGAATAGAAAACCAGTTTCACCAGAATGCTAAATCTTAGTATTAGAAGGAGCAGTTCATAGTTTTTTGACCAAGATATTGACTCCATGTTCAGGCTCTATGAGCAACCTGAGAGTAGGCGAATGAACGTAGCGTGGAGAGAGTGAGAAAGTGAATTTGGACAATATGAGAGCTATGATCATCTTAAGTTCCACAATAGCCAAGTTCTGTCCAAGACACACACGTGGCCCAACCCCAAAGGGCATGTACACGTGTGGCAACTTGCAACACCCTGTGGTTCCATTCGCAAATCTTTCTGGTTTGAATTTGTATGCATCATCTCCCCATATATCTGGATTTGTATGCAAACTCACTACCATTACCCAAATGTTAAGCCCCTTAGGAGCATCAAGCTCCCCAAATTTCATGTCCTCCAAGGCCTCTCTTGACATCACAGTCACAGGAGGATAAAGCCGCAATGCTTCATTAATAACCATTCCTAGCTGCCACAACAAACATGCAAGTTATGCTTCATAATATTTTCAATTTCTCAACTTCTTCTGAAAATAACATCCTTACCTGCTTCATCTTACTAAGCATACTAAAATCTGGGATCTCACCCCTGCAAATTTCAGTCACCTCAGCACGAACACGATCTTGCCAATCTTGGTTTGAGGCCAGCAGCATCATGCACCATGTAGCAGAAACTGCAGTTGTCTCATACCCTGCCAAGTATATATTCTTGCAGTTATCAACGATGAAATTGTCAATCGCCTCTTTACTTAGCTTACTATCCTTAACATTTTCAAGAACCACTTGCAGCAAGTCCTTCTCAAAACTAGTTTCTTTTCTTTCCTTCACCACCTGGAGTATGATTTCTTTCACCTCCTTTTCTAATCTCCATATTTCTCTGTTGGTCTTTAGTGGAAGGTAGCTGTAACATGCTCGAGTAAATTAATCTTAAATTGAAAAGAGGAAAGGACAATTATAACAATGATATTTTTGGAGCCACAAGGAAAAACTGCATTGCACCTCATGCCAGGGATAAGTCTGAAGATATTTTTCCAGGACAATAACTCTTGGAGAGCTACGAATTTCAAGAAAATTTCTTCACTCTTGTCATAATTGCTTCCAAAGCACGCTTTTGAAATAACATTCCCAGAGAAATTTCTCATGCACTCGTCAATTTCGATGTCAGCAACTCCACCTTCTGCTTCTATTCTATTACTCCACGAGTTTACCACAGAAACAGCAGACTCTCTAACTATATTCATCATTCCCTAGTAGCACATCAAATAAAGTTATTCCAATGATATGAAGTATGAATATGAAGAAAAATGAAAACCTTATATATATATACCTTAACCTTTTCCATGTATAGTTCTGGAGCTAGGATCTTTCTTTGACGAACCCATTTAGTCCCATTGGAAGTTAAAATGCCTTGACCCACCAAAGGCCCTAGTTGTTTCAGATGATATGCAGGCTTCCCCAAGTCCAAGGATGTGCATACAGTGACCTCTCTCACTATGTCTGGATGGTTCACACACAGGATTTGAGTGGTTCCAAGAGAAAACATGAACACTTACCTGTTTACACATGATAATTGAAGCACGGTGATTCTCAAATCACTCAAACTATTTGCAAAATCAGTGTACATATTAGTCCACAAGCTGAAGGTGAACAATCCTGCATTATGTACTTGTGATCTAAATAGCACAGTACTGATAGTAGGTACAAATTATCATTAACATAACATTCCCCCTTATATAAGTTGGTATATATTCAGGACAATATTA
>Ga0214543_1004987_pt1 | contig 24833 bp, 5 predicted proteins | sample CNSS2metaG_FD_160094 | JGI IMG/M metagenome (GOLD analysis project Ga0214543, IMG submission 160094) | Root nodule microbial communities from cowpea collected in UCLA plant growth center, Los Angeles, California, USA - CNSS2 | ecosystem: Host-associated > Plants > Roots > Nodule | place: USA... | reverse complement strand
TTTTTTTTTTTTTTAATTATAAAAAAACATTTTTTTTAAAAAAAAAAAAAAAAAAAAAAAAAAAAAAAAAACTTGTTTGTTGAAGAGGGTTCTTTTCTAAAATCCATCACCTTATTTTGGCTGCTTTACTGTACAGAAACAAATCCTTAAATAACGAATTTGTCCTATCTTATTGTTCTTCCATTTTTGTTGTCCGATGGTTTTACTGTAATTCCCTAATTCCAAAATAATAACTTATTACCTTAACCATCCATATTAAAAGTAAATATAATTATTATAATATTTTAGACATTTCTTTAATTACGTTTACTTTTATATAATTTATTTTATAAAAATTAAAATATTTAGAAACTATGTGAAACCCCCTTTTTATTTGAATTATGTTTTAAGAGAAGATTTGGGTCTGGCCTCTTAGAGGGTCCAGAGTCATCTTATTATGGGGACCCCCAAGATCCCGTACAGTCCCCTTATTCCTCATTCTGCTTCATTTTACAGAAAACATATCCCTCCCCTTCCTTAAACCCTTGAGCATCAACTCTGCTAGGGCACAAGTTTTTTTTTTTGCCTCCTCAAGTTAGCGAATCTTCTTGGTTTGGAGCTGCCTGAACTTGTATCTCCAAGTAAGTAGACCCCAACCTTCTTATTTCAACTGTCTTGTTGTGGCTCTGCCTAGGGTTCATCCTAATAACCCTCTTGTGTTTTCGTGTGCCAATATTTTCAGCTCCTTAATCTGTTTCTGAAGTTGTGGTGCTCTCCTTGGGGTCCTGTTTCGTTTGGCTAAGCTTGAGTAAGGTAAGGGAAGCTAGGGTTTCACTTTTTTTAAGTTGTTTTGTTTGTTCTTGTTTCGTTTGGCTAAGTTTGATTAGTGTTTTGTGGAATATGAGACATGATTGGGGAAAACGTTAATTTTTGGTGTATTTTCATGAAACTGTGATATTTGACGTTATTTTTCGTATTCTGAAGTGTCGGGCGGTCGTTGGGCGAGTGCCTTGATCGCTAGGCGATTGTGTCTTTTTTCTGATATGCGCAGTTTTAGTAAAATTGACTTTCCCGTCTTGTTAACCGTTGGATCGAACTAAAATTTTACCAGCTGAGTCTTAACACCTAGTTCTTGACTTTGATCGGTTGGGTCATGAATCGGAGCTCTATAGTGAGAGCAGTTTTTATCGCAAGGTCCCTGTAGTTTGGTTGTTGCCAACATTGACCTTCGTTACTTGTTTGGTGCATAACTTCCTCTATAGTTATTCAATTAAGTTGGTTCTTGTTGCATTTGGTTCTTGATTCAATCCTCTAATATTTGAATCAAAATACAAAATTTTTGGAGCTTTACACAAGCTGTAGTTTTATTTCTAAAATCCCAAATCGTTTGCATAATGTGTTATGTAATGAGCCATGACTTGGTTAGGTTGGACATTGGTAGGCATTTATAAAGCATGAAATTGAATGGGATCTTGTTATGTTGTGTATGAAATGGAAAACATGACTGTATGGTTGGTGGTGTGGTTTGGCATGAGAATTGAATGCTTGATATGGCATGTGAATTTTGTTGGTAAAAGAGTTTCAAGGGAAACTCTTGGTGATGGTGGTTAGTGTATACCTTGATATAGGAGATGTCTAGATAAAGGAAGGTATCCTGAACTCTAAAAATTATTCACGCTCACACAGAATAAAATAATTTATGTGGTGAGAGTGGCAGGAGGTCCTAGTCTTGGGACATATTGGGCCCAAGACATTAGAGGATTAACCATGTGTGCGGTTGGGTGATAACCCCTTGTGTCTAGACTCTGCAAAGTTTAGAAACCAGCACAGGTGCATACTCCTTTAGAATTCTATATCAAGAGTATGATCTGGATATTGAGTCACAGAGTGTTGAAATTGTTTGCTTTCACATGATTTGGGTGCCTACTGTTTTGTCTGTGCATAATATGATCTGACTATTGATTTGCTCTATAACATGATTAAAAAAAATTTTGCTCTAGCTTACCTTTTCTCTTGGTGTGTGTTTTTTTGCTTGGTTTTCCTTTTTGCAATGATCACCAATACTATTGGTGTGAGCATATGTGGAAACCCCTGGAGGTTCTCAGGGTGGTGAGGATGTTGTGGTGTAGGGTGGTTCCCATGGTCTGGGTTGTGACTCACTGTCGAGTCCCTTTTGAAGAACTGTGTTTAGTTTTAAATTCCTTGCTCTATCAATAGTCTTTTGTAAGACAATAGTACTTTTGTGTTCTTTATGACATCATGGTGTGCCTAAACTTTCTTTCCGAGTATATGATGGATAACTATAATAGTTAATACATGTATGCTTCATGTCGTGTGCTCTTTTATATTATAATTATGTGATGCGAAATTTTAGTAGATTATTCTATTAAAATGGGATGTCAGAAACTACATATGCAAAAAAGTCCTAAAAACATTTTTTAAAATAATAGTTTAATTTAAGAAATCAAATTAAAAAATATTTAATTCACTGTTATATATAAAATATTTATTAGATTATGTTTATTTTTTAATTTATAAAATAATGATTTTCAATAATTAACAAACATTTAAAAAGTACTATGCAAAAATTCCTAAAAACAGTAGTTTAATTTAACAAAATTCCTAGAAACAATTACTACTATTATTCCATTATTGTTATTATCAATAAAATTATTATTATTATTAATATTAATATTATTAATATTATTTTAATTTATATGAGTACATCAGTAGCATTAGTATTAGTAGTAATATTGATATTATTATTATAAACAATGTTATTATTATATATTAATATTTACATTAATATAAGCATCAATGTTTGTAGTATTGTATCATTAATAATATTTTTATTATTATTATTAGTATTATTATTATGGGTTATTTTCATTATTAGTACTGGTGAAAATACTTGCGCGCAGCATGTGTGTTCGCAATTTTTTTAAATTTCATATAAATTTGAGTTAAAATTAATAATTTTTACTTTAAGAATATATAATTAATTTTTAAAATAGTTGTTAAATAAAATAATTCATAAAAATAAAAGAAGTTTTTAAAATTACGGTTAAAGGTAAAGTATTTATAAAATAATTAATTTTTAAAATAATAAGTAAAATTTGAAAAATAAAATATATACACAAAAGAGGTTTTTAGGATAACGGTTAAAAGTAAAATATTTATAAAATAATTAATTTTTAAAATGATAAGTAAGGGTAAAACTGAAAAATTAAAATTGTTGCATGTGGCATCAATTGTGCCGTGGAAGAGGCCAAATGGGCCGAATCATAAATGAATGTGGCGCTTAGATTGTTACGCTCTTAAGTAAAACGAGTTGTGTCCTAACTAATTGTTATAACTTTTGGCCTAGTGGTGGTAAGCGTTCGATCTTAACACATATTTTTTTAATCACGGGATCATATTTAAATTACTTGTACTTTTTATTTGTTTTGTCATTGATTTATCCTTAAATATTTCACCTCAAAAAAGTAGTTACTAAAATTAATAAATTAACAAAAAAATAGTTTTAATAAAAGATTTGTATATCTTTACATATGTTATAACATGTTATATCTTTTTTTTTTATTTTTAAACAATCTACCCTTTACTTTTTTACATACATATTGACATTCTAAACGTATTATGAATAGTTTTCATATAAAAAAAACATAAAGATGGAGATGCGAGGTATTGATCCCCGTACCTCTCACATGCTAAGCGAGCGCTCTACCATCTGAGCTACATCCTCTAATCTCCAATCCTCCCAGGAAACATATCATATGTAAGGTTTTATCGTATTTGTACTATATTAGGTTATATAACATAAAGAAAGTCATTAATATTTTTACGAAGTTAGAACACATGAAAGACATTTTTGAATGATTTGGAGGCAAAGCAATTTGGCATGCAACAAAATCAATCTGTTCAAGGATTAAACAAAGACAAATAAATTTAGGTGAAAGTTTTTTGGATTTTAGAGCTCCACCAACCCTAGTCATGGATGTAACTTTTAAGAAAACATTATCCACTTCTTGAAACTCAAAGGATTTCTTTCGTTTATTGTAGTAACTTTTCTACCTATATTAAGAAGGATTTTTGTTTTACTTAATAGTTCATTTTAAGGTTTAAAATATATATTTGAACAAAAAAATATACTTATTAAAACTATAATACTGAGCGAAAACGTGTCAAACAATGTAAATAATTAAAGTGCTTGCATGAAACACATTTAACACACCAAAAATAGTTGATGTAACTAGTTTAGGGGGAATCTATCACTGCATGTTTAACGTTTGAGGACCAAATGTATAAAAACTTTGGACATGGACGAATTCTAAATTCGCGTCAACGTTTTGGCAGATACTATAAACATACTTAACCCTAATTTTAGTAAGACTGAAAGAAAAGGTAAAAGCTAAAAAACTACTTATCATTAAATGAATCTTAAAACATACATTAAACATACATTGATTAAATGAGCATTGATTAAATGAGTGTAGAAGTACACATTAGACAAGACTTTCCATACCCTCATTAGACGAGTATAAGAAAAAATATTACAAGAGTCTAATAGTACACATTAGACGAGATTATAGATACAATAATTAGAAGAGTGTAACAAAAAAGATATTTGATGACTCTTTTCATACATTGATTAGATGAGTTTACGAATACTTTGATTGGACGAGTTGTTGGTGAATCAATCAGACCAGTCTAGCAATACACATTAGACAAGTCATTCATATATTGATTAGACGAGTCTAACAACATACATTAGACAAATTTTTTCATAGAAAAATTGGATGAGTCTATTAATACATTAAATGACTTTGTCTATTCAATAATTAGAATAATATTGCAATATACATTGGACGAGTTTGATCATACATTAATTAAATGATTTTAGTAATACATAGTAGATGCATTAGGTGAGGTCGTCATACACAATTAAATGAGTCTTGCAACACACATTTGACGAGTTTGTTCGACAAGTCTTGCAACACACATTAGACGAGTTTGTTCAACGAGTCTAACAACATACATTAGACAAGCTTTTTCATAGAAAATTTTGATGAGACTATTAATATACATTAGACGACTTTGTCTATTCAATAATTAGAATAATATTGTAATATACATTGGACGAGTTTGCTCATACATTAATTAAACGATTTTAGTAATAACTAGCTAAACACAGGCGTTATCGCGCCTGTGTGTACATATTTTTTAAATATGCATGATATTATATTAGTAGGTGATAATATTGTAATGTTATTAAATTAATATATAAAATAAAATTATATTTATTAAAAATAAAGTCAAATAAAGAATAATAGTTGATAAATAAAGTGAAATATATCAAAAAATTAATAAATAATTATATTTTAAAGGGTAAAATTGGTATTTTAAAATGGACACAAAAGAGGGAATCCTCTTTATATATTGTTATAGATTATTGTTGTTATTATCTACGAGATATTGTTATAGTGATATTATTATTATTCTATTGTTATTAATATTTTTATCACTATAGGATATTATTATAGTGATATTATTTTTATTAATATTATTTTTTTTTGTTATTATAGTTAGACATACATTATACTTTTGTTTATTACGGGAACATATCTCAATTGTTTGCACTTTTATTTGTTTTGTTATTGATTTATCTCACCATCAAAGTAATTATTTAAATTTAAAAATTAATTACTAAAACTAGTAATAAAATGATAAAACTGAAAAGTAACTTTTTTATATGAATAATTATTTAAATTTAAAAATAATAATTAAGAGGATAAATTTGTAAACATAAAAAGGATACATTTTTTTATATATAGTTATAAATTATTGTTGTTAATATTAGTATTAGTATTAACATTCACATTATTTTTTTAGTATAAATATTTTTATTATTATTATCATTAGTTTATTATTATTATTATTTATAATGTTGTTATTATTATAAGTGTTTTTTTTAATTATAAAAAATGTTGTTGTACTAAATAGTTTTACTAAATAAATTTATAATATTTTAAAAATTTATAATTTATAATTATTAATAATATTAATATATATAATTTTTAAATTTATTTAGATAAATATAATAATAATTATATTATTATTCTATAGAAAAACAAAAATAAAAAACTCGTGTGTATGCACGGCCACATATTAGTATATTAGAAAAATCATGGTTTCTTAAATTATAATTTTTTATTTAATACTTTTAAGTTTATGTCATTATCGTTTATGCATTTGTCTTGTAGTGTTACTTACTTAATATTTCTTTCTCTAATTATAAACATAACATACACAATTATTAAAAAAAAAATTCATCTATAAATTTGATAATAATCAATTTTATAAGTACACTAAGGTTTAGGCTAAAAATAACTTATCGCAAAATATATATATATATATATATATATATATATATATATATATATATATATATTTTAACTTTTTTATGTGGTGTGATCGTTGATCAAAGTTTGTTATATGTAGGGAGAGTAATTTATGAAAGGTAGAGTTTGTAAAGAGAACATTTTGAGTATAGAAGTGTCAATCTAGTTAAGGAAAGCGATTAATAATTTTGATACTTGATGAAAACAATACAATGCTCTGAAGAACCATGGTGATGACTTGGGCCAAATCTTCACATGGTGTCTTATACTCTCTAAGAATATTCAATTAGTACATAGAATAGTGTTTACAAAAGTTTTCTCAAAAGAACTTTCCAAAAAGTCTATCTGTCTAAACCCCCAACTCTGTTTTTATGAATTGTCCAAGTCAGTATTCGACAGTATAAGATGAGCACTACTTCTCAAATTTCTATCTAGTATCATCCATCTGAAATCTTTCCATACCAAATTTCCACCCCAAGCTCGAACTCTCTCAATACCATCTTTAATCCACACTAAATTGTTACTCCTGGTTCAAAAACACAATTTCTAGCAAATTATTTAGCAAAACATACGCAAACTAACAATTTAAACTTTTAATTCCCTACAGCCCATTAAAATCAACAAATTTTCTGCAGACAATTTTAGCATGGTGCATAAAATCTTATATATATATATATATATATATATATATATATATATAATATCAAATGTTCTTCCCTTTAAAAAATTCAATTTTCTATTGTCAGTATCACTACTTAAAACAACTTAAATGGTTAGCTTTCATTACCTTAAAGAAGTGGACTATCACGACTCTGCCCCTTTTCATAGTATCACACGAAACATCACTCTATGTACAAAACAAAGGCTTGATTCAACTATCAAGGTAGAATTCTAGAATTAACTACAAACAGAGTTTCATTAAGAACAAAGGAAACTAACATGCACTCTAAAAAGGCTTGCATGTGAGGAAAAAACATATTACTCTGTATTGTAATGAGCAAAAAAATTAACTTAAAGAAAGAAAATGAAAGAGAATTTTGGTAGAATTTCCAAACTGATCACTCCTAATGTTGAATCTTCACTAGGAAGAGAGATTGCTTAGATGATTAGAAGAGAATTGAATAGAGAATTGAGAGAATTATGTTTTTGAAAAACAAAAGGACTTCTAGTTTAAAGCATGCATGTTCTCAAAGCTAACAATTGACTAACATATTTAAGTGAATCACAATTGTGACATCCCATTTAATAGATAATTCTAATAAATAAAGTATCACAAAATTATCTAAAATATACTGAAACGGAAGGAAAGATCAAGGGCACAAAACAATGTCATAAACGTATCTCAAAATATAAATCAATTTGGCAAAAGGAATGCTCCACGGAGCATGGAATCACAAATAACACAATTCTTAAGAAGAAAGGCTCACAATGAGCATAATCTAGGGAGCCTAACTAAATAGTAGCATCTCCACCGTCCGCACGATCACCATAAGTTTTCACATCTGCTCACACCAACATTGATGATAATTGAAAAAAGAAAAACAAAACAAGAAATAGACACAGAGAGAAAGGGTAAGCTAGAGGAAAAAAATTATTTTGATATACATATATGCAAACAGGTTATAAGTAGGCAAATCAGTAAGCACAACAAAAAATGTGATAGCAAACAATAAAAGACCATATAACTCGATTATCCAGATACATGTAATGAGAATGAATTCATTGGTTGCTTGCACTTGTGGTGGTCTTTACTGCTTTGCAGAGCCACTGACAATGGGTTTCACCCTACCACGCATAACGTTATTTCATGATCATCTAAGTCCATTATCTTGCCAGAGACTAAGATCTCCTGCTACTCTCATCACTTGAACCAGTCTACTCTACATGAGTTTGAGTGATTCTTTAGAGTGTCAGGATACAACCTTGTTTGAATCCTTATTTAATTATATACACTACCATAACACCACCATAAAGTCTCCCAAGAGACTCATGGAATTACGTCAAGCACATATCATATACATATTCTCACACATCCATTCTCATTTCATACCAAGGACAACAATTTCAATTCAAAATATTCTATAATACATGCATAGTCACATGTTCACGCTTCTAGGAGTAATTCAATCAATCCACAAGTAAAATCACATAGTTTAAAGCTAATCTGCCCCATTCTCACTCAAGCTAAGAGGTTTTGCTTAAGCGACAGGGTCCCCTCGCTTAAGCTAGACTCTCCTCGCCTAGGCGAGAACTTGAACAGAAGGTATAGTGCATCACTGTGAGTTCTCGCTTAAGCTAGACCTTCTCGCTTGAGCGACAACTCGAGCAAAGACAAAAGAGAGTTCTCTGCTACTCTCGCTTAGGCTAGAGGATTCTCGTCTGGGCGAGAATAACAATTTATCTCTTGCTCCTGTATGCAACAGTAGAAATCCATCCATCCACACAAACAATATATTTTCACACAATCACAAACATCATCCAAGCATTAAGAACGCAAAACATAACCAAAAACAAGCAAAATAATTTAAAAACGTGCAAAACCCTAGCTTCTTTTACCTCGAAACTAGAAAATAGACTTGCAGGAAGAGAGCTTTAACAGGAACAACACCACAACTCCAGAAACATATTAAGGACTTGAAAATTATGCACACAAGAACGAGAATAAGGCTCTAGAGACGAACTCAAGACAGAACCAAAGCAAGTGAAATGGAAAAGAAGGAAAACACAAAGTTTTAGTGTTAAACTTACTTGGAGGAAGAATGTTTTATTAGCTTGGAGGAGGATTTCTCAATAACCCTAGCTCAGCTTTGATTTCAAACATGGGACAAAAGAGTGAGATGTTTTATTTTAAGGGTGCAAAATGGGAAATAAGAGAGCAGCAAAAATGGATCTTGGAAGACAAGTGGACTAACCTTAAACCTTCTAATAAAACCAGGTCCAAAACTTTTAAAACAGAAAATGAACTTCACAACAACGGATAATAATTCATAATAATATTGTATTAATAAAAAGTTGAATAAATAATAAATATAAGTTTCAATTCCCAAACAATCAAATAATTTAATCTCCTAAAAAAAGAACGAAATTTAATATGCCATCTTTTAATTAGATTTTATATTTTTAAATCCGGCTGAATTAATTTTCGATACCTGGATAAGACCATACATGTTGTTTCTACAAAATATGATAAAAATAAAATAAAAAACATTAAAATAACTTTTGAAATTATTATAAACGTAGAAATATATCTTTTATATTATATATTATTACCCAAAAAGGTAATTTTTAAACAATTAATACATCTTAACTAAATTCTAGATATTAATATTATTAATTTATATATATATATATATATATATATATATATATCACATAAATAAAAATAAATCATAGTTTTCAAGTGTATTTAATGAAGCTAATATTACTAATTTATTAATTTTCAATACCTGGATAAGACAATACATGTTATTTCTCCAAAATATGATAAAAAAAATTGAAAAGATTAAAATAACTTTTGAAATTATTATAAACGTAGAAATATATCTTTTGTATTATATATTATTACCCAAAAAGGTAATTTTTTAAACAGTTAATACATTTTAACTAAATTTTATATATAAATATAATTTATATATATATATATATATATATATATATATATATATATATATATATATATATATCAAATAAATAAAAATAAATCATAGTTTTCAAGTGTATTTAATGAAGCTAATATTACTAATTTATTTGACTTATTTATAAGATATTTTAATCAATTTTGACCAAGCGTGTGATAAGTATTTAAAGTAATTTAATTTAGGAAGCTCTAACTAAGAAGTTACTTTAACTAGCTTTTAATATGAAACTTATTTGATTTTCTTTTATTATTATTTATTATATTTTAATGTATTTTTTATTTTTAATTTATTTTTATTTATTATTATGTATTTTCATTATGCATAGAAAAATATTATTACATCACTTTTAGTATAAATGGAGTTATAATTTTAGTTTTTTATTTAGTTGAAATGAAAAACAATTAATGTTAGTATAAATTGAAATAATTAATATTTCAGTTTTGAAAATAGGGAAATAGAATTGAATCACTATTATTATTATAATAACTTCAAAAGTTATTCTATTTTATTAATGATTGATATTTTTAGAGATAACATGTATTTTCATTATATTGATGCTGGGTGAAAATGATAGAATAAAAAGTAACCGTAGTTTAAATTGAGAAATTAAAAAATATTTTTTTAAAATAAAAAGTTAATCTAATTAATATTTATTAGATGAACTGAATTAAATAAAATAACTTGTTCAAATAAAAAAAAAATCTATATAACTTTCAGAAAATAAATAGAAATATCAAAAAATTCAGTAAAATTTTAATAATTTCAAAAATTTTAAAATTACAATTATATAGTAATATATTTTTTAAAACGAGACAAATTTCATTTATACAATAAAACTCATTTAATTTTTTTATATAATCTAATAAATTTATTTATTACAAATTGTGTGCTATAGCAACTTAAAAAACTAGTTTTAGACCTATTTCATAAATAGGTATGACAACAGGGCGAAGGTAGAACGAGTTTTACTATCTCATACTTAAAATTTATCATCATTCTCATACCCAAATTTAATGCATATTAAATTTTTGTCTCATCTTCACCGTATAATGGGTATATACTCGTACTCATTTTCTGATTGTTTTGACATTTATCAAATTTGCAAACGTTAATCAAAACTAATTGATAAAATTTAAAAATATTTTTAAAAAAATATAAAAGGAAAACAATTAATGACATTAAATGAATTACAACCTAAATAATTATTAATATAGTTTTACATTAATATAGTTTTACTTTATTTAAAGGGAAAACATTTCATTAATGATATTCAGTCAAGCAGTCAAAATTGAGATTTAAATAGTAAAATAATAATATCCTAAATTTTATATAGGGTTTAGGAGTTAGACTTCACATATAATTGTAACACATAATGATTGGTAAGATTACCTATAAAATTGTAAAATCATATAAACATTTTCTTTAAATTTTCTGTTGCATTGTCTCCTCACCTTCCTCGATAATTGAATTCAATCTATGTGTGTTGTCACCATATTCATCCAATTAAAAACTAATACACTTATTATTAAAATTCATTTTCTAATTAAAAATTAATACAAAGAAATTCATCCAATTAAAATTTAATATAATTATTATTCAAATTTATTTTCCAATTCAAAATTAATACAAAGTTGTGTAACACCACAACATCACTCGATTAAAAATTAATATAATTAAATTTTTCCTTTTTTTTTTCACAAATTTTGGATACAATGAAACATCTATGCTGCCTTAATAATTTTCATTTCAATTATATTTGTATTCTCATATTTTATTATTTAAATTTTAAATATTAAAATTTGATTAATTTCTACCCCAGAGCAAACCAATTATTGTTTTATTGGTAGAACATAGTTACTTCTTGTAACGTCTCATTTAATTAGTACGCATAATTAAAAGAAACGCCACACATAAAATAGTATAACAATGCCCTACAAAACTAGGCACACCAAGATGCCAACAGAAACAGGATAACGGATTGACTAAAAGTATACAAATCCAAGAACAACAAATACATGGGCCATAGCCCTAAAGAAAAGCCCAACAGAAACCAAAGTCCAAACCACACAGACTATGCAGCGGAATTACCATCTCCTTGTTGTCCATGGGTGTTCCTCGTCTCTGCTCACACCAACAAGTCGATGATCATCGCGAAAGAGAGTACCACACAGCAGAACACACAACAACAAAAGTAGGGTAAGCCAGAGCATACAAAATCATTGCATCAAGAAAGTCAAATACATATTCACAGTCCATCATACATACGTCACACAAGCATATTACGACCTTCCAAACAATACACTACGACTCGACTCATCCGGATACATATAACTTGGTCGGATTCAGCAGATGCTTGTGCTTGTGGTGGATACCTCTGCTCACCCCCGAACTATGTGTTACGGTGTTACAATAAATCAATTTCCCTCACCACAAGGTTAGCCCTTAGAAGATTTCAGGCCTCCTACTACTCTCACCACAGGAGTCAGTCCGCTCTAGGTGAGACTAACTGACTCCTTAGAGTGTCAGAATGCAACCTTACCTTGAATCCTTACCTAGTTATATAGATGGGGCACCACCATAGACACCCACTAACAGGGGTCATGGAATTACATCTCGACCACTGAAGCGCGACCCTGAAAGTCTCACCTAGAGATCCCAAGGAATTATGCACTGACACAGACAAAATACGATCATACAGTCAAATAATATTCACCATGCAAGGATACATTCATTATGTCAACCTTTAAAGCCATTACCTTTCACATTTCCAGGTCCAACTCGTTCCAACTCATCATAATCCATCAATGTACATAGGATCCAACTCATCTCATTATCATGCCACTTTAATAACACCCATCTCATTTAGTTCACATGCCGATACTCATACCAAACCCATCATTTATAATTCATGAATCATGCTACGTATACATCATACTTCATTATATACATGTCCTTCATCATAACATTCATACCCAAACCAAAACCAATCATCCAGGAATAAACAAACATCCAAACACAGCGCTGTCTCGCCTAGCACCTCGCTCAGGTTGAAGGGTCTCGCTCAGGAGAGACAGTCTCGCTCAGGCGAGTTCCCCTCCGCCTAGGCGAGGGCTCAAAACAGGAACAGAAAACAACGCGGGATCTCGCTTAGGCAAGATCCCTCTCGCCTGGGCGAGTTGTTTGCTCGCTCAAAATTAAAGAGCTGGCCGCCTGGGTGACCTTGGGCGAAAGAGACTTGGGCGAGCCTCCGCCAGAATCGCTTAGGCGAGTCTGACTCGCCTGGGCGAGATTATCAGTCCTCGCCATAGCTTCACCTACAACAGATGCATCAATCAACCCAGCCAATCACACAAAACATCTCACATATCAAGAACAACGATTATCCCATACAAACGATTCGCAAACTCAAGAACAGGCATAAAAACACAACTTAGACTCGAACCCTAACTTCCCGTACCTGGAAAAAGGGTTAACAGAACCTTGACAGCACGACCGCGAGCACTGCAGTCCTAAGAACGCACTGATGAGCTAAAAGCAGAAGGTACACGGGACAAAGGGGCGGATTAACACGAAACCCTAACTGTGAAATGCAAATGAACAACAATGGAACTCATATGATCTAGAAAGGGGCACTTACGTGTAGTAGGGACTGGTTTAGAGCTAGTTCGAGAAGGCTTGGGGAGAAACCCTAGCAGAGCGTCTTGTGAGAGCAAGGGGGATGACGGCTGGTTTCTGAAAGAGTGAAAGCGTACGCATTAGGGCAGACTAGGATCAGTTTTAACCTTTGGGCCAACTCTTAGGCCCATTAGATTTGGGGCAGCCCTATAATTTAAAGGCAGAAAAGAACAGGGCCTTACACTTCTCACTCACAGAGCAAAATAAGTGATGAATTTTGTAAATTTATGTTTGACTAATTATTGACAATGGATTAATTTTATTTTCATGTATGTATGTTTGGTGATATACATGTCAAAACGGGTAACCCGACCTGATCCGGCTCGACCCATTACGAGTTGATCACTTAGTGAGTCAACCCTAACCCGACTCACTTATTAGCGAGCCAAAAAAATTCGAACCTGACCCAACATGTTGGTGGATTAAATGGATTGACTCACGGATTCACTTAATTAAAAAAAATACAATTATTTATTTATTTTTTAGTCAAAACTAAATTATAATTATAATTAAAATTTAAATAAATTTTAATAGAATCCAAATACAAACCAAAATCACAAAAATACAAAATATCTATGTGTTGGGTTAAAAAAACAACCTAATATGACCCAAATGCAAAGTCCAACTTAATAAAAAACACTTGTGTGACCCTTTATTTGCACCAACCTGGCTCACCTTCAACCCGGGTGAGCTGGGTCAAAAATCAACCGTATTGAAATTTGTAAAAAAAATTCATCCCAATCTGACCCAAATCCATGGTGAGCCGGATTGGCTTGCGAGTTCAATCCACTTTGACAGCTCTATACATTATGTTTGTATAAAAAGTAAAATTTACTATCAGTATACGATCCAACAATTTACCATTATATGAATCCTCCACTGCTCAACATAATCTCGATTTTAAAATTAATAATTTATTTGATAAAAAAAAAATTAAATAATAAGATAAGTTTAACATTGTTGACATTGTTGTATCGTTTCTCTTTCTTTATAACCGTTCTATTTCATTGTAATGTTGTTAAAAATTAAAAAATAATTAAACTTAAATTAACATAGAAAGCAACAAAAAATAATAAGCAACCTAGTTTATCAACTGTCAAGTGATAAAGTGTTAACATCTAAACTTATTTAATTATTTAATTTTTGTGTGTGCATCAAATAAATTATCAATTATACTTTATAACACTTATTAACATTTTTGTCCTATAAATAAAAGGTAAAATTGTATTAATGATTATTGAGAGCAAAATTTATTTATAAAAATTAATTACAATTGTATAACAATTATAACTTATATTATTTTAATTAGTGGAATTCATTATTTCATATTTTAACATAAATATAGTAAAATAAAAAATTATTAATTATATCTTAAAGAGTTTCATAGTGTTAACATTTCCAATTCCTTTAAATTAAAACAGTATTATAATATTCATATTTTTAATATAATTTTATTAACTTACATTGTAACTACCGTTAAAATTATATTACTATTTGATTAATAAATTATCAATTACAACTTAATAATAGTTATAAATATTTTTATCTTTTAAATAAAATAAGAAGACTCGTTAAGGTATAAATAATGATCATTGATTTAATTATTTTTACATTGAAATATAGAGTAATTAACTCTATTAACTAATTATATTATAAATTCATATAACAAAGTTTACAAAGATAAAAATACCTTTTGAAAATTCTAAAGAATATCTCTCCTATACAAAAAATTAACATTTTAAAATTTTTAAGGTCTCTATTTAACACAAAAAATAATATGTCTCTCACACTTGAAGAGTCTATGAATGAAAGCTTGGGATGTGAAGAGAAACTTTTGAAAGATAGGTTTTTAATTTTTACAAAATACAAAAAAAAATCTCTTTGAAAATACTAACAACATTAAAATAGAGTTATTTTATTATTTAATTAATATTTTAATTTTTTTTGTAAACTTTTAAGATCTTTAACACTATTTTTTTGTTGGTTTTTCTGTTAATTTAAATTTTTTATGTTTAATTATATTTTAATTTTTAGTAACCTTAAAATATAGTTATTTTATTTTCTTTTTAATTTTTATTGATGTACATCAAACAAAAATACTAATTACAATTGTAAAACATTTACCGGTATTTTTTCATTTAAATAAAGTAAAATTACTTTAATAATTATTAGGACGAAATTCATTTAATATCATAATTAATTATGAATCTTTGTAAAATTTAGTTCGTATTAATTATTCTTAACTAGTAGCATGACTTATAAAATAAAGGGTTCTGCTCACCAGTGCCCTAATACACTAGTTAAGAATAATTAATATGTCTGAATTTTTATAAAAATGCACAGTTAACTGTAATATTAAATGAATATTGATCTAATATTCATAAATATAATTTTACGTTATTTAAAGGACTGCACATAAGTGATATACAATCATAATTAATAATTTATTTGATGCACACCTATAAAAAGTTAGAAAAAATTAAATAATAAAGTAACTATATTTTAATATTATTACAAATTAAAATATAATTAAACTTAAAAAAAATTAATTTGAAGGAGTGACAAAAGATATTATAAAATAAGGAGAAATTTCTCACATGAAAGTGCAATATTTTCACAACAACATAATTTGAAAAAGACTATAAATTTCACAGAGATTTTGTTTTTGCAAAAATTAAAGACTTTAAAACATTTCAAGCTTCCGGTGAGAAACTCTTCAAGTGTTAAAGAATTTTTTTTTTTTTTTTGCATTTTAGTAAAGACCTTAGAAGTTTGAAAGTGTTTAATTTATGTGAGAGATATTGTTTAGAAATTATAGAGGACACTTTTGTCTTTATAAAATTTAGGTATAAATATCGATTTAGTTTCCTTTTTTTTTAGTTTGGTTCAATTTTGTCTTCTTATTTATTTGTTGGTTCAATTTAGTCCTCCAATTATTTAAAAGATTCAATTTGATCATCTACGTTAAGTTAGAGTTAACACCGTGTTTGTACATGACACGTGTTAAGCCGTGGAATTTACAATTTTTTTAATTTATTTATTTTACTTTTTTACTTTTTTTTTTTAATTTTTTTCCAAAAATATATAAACCGTCACGTGTCAGCTTAATGTCGTACCACGTGACAATTTATAGTCGTGACACGTGATAGTAGTTATTTTCAATTTAGCTCTCTATCTAAAGTTTTGGTTCAATTTAGTACTTCTATTTTTTAAAACGATCCAATTTTACCATCTCCCATTTGAAAAAAAATAAAAAAATAAACTTAATTAGAACTTATATATGCATGTTAAATAATTTTTTGAACTTATACATCAAATTCTACCTAGATACTCAAATTATTTTATTTTTTCACTTTTACCATTGTAATTTTTTACACTTGAAAAATTGTACACTTGTTAAAAATAAAATAATTTGAATATTTAGGTGGATTGATTTGATATATAAATTCAAAAAAAATATATATATATTTTAACATGTATATATAAGTTATAATTAAACTTTTTTACTAATTTTGTCTCAAATTGGAGATGACAATATTTGATCATTTTAAAAAGTATGGGTATTGAACCAAAAATTTAAATAGATGACTAAATTGAAAACAACTAATACCATTGTCACGTGTCACGACAGTAAACTGCTACGTGGCATGACGATAATCTAACACGTGACAATTTATATATTTTTAGAAAAAATTAAAAAATTTAAAAGTAATGAAAATTCCACAACTTGACACGTGTAATATATGGATACAGTGTTAACTTCAACTTAACATAAATGACCAAATTGAACCTTTTAAAATAATTGGAGGTCTAAATTGAACCAACAAATAATAAAGGGGACCAAATTAAACTAAACCAAAAAATTAGGAGTCTAAATCAGTAATTATACCTAAAATCTATTATATAAAATTATATTATTTCAATTAATGAAATTAATTATTTTAGTTTTCAATGTAAAAATAGTAAAATTAAAAATCATTAATTACCCTGAACCACTGTCCTGGTTAGCATTTTCCATAATTATTTACGTGTCGTGCTAAGAACATTGGTTAATAATTAATGTCTTGAGTTATAATTATATAATTAACTGTAATATTAAATGAATTTTGACCTAATCTCATAAATGCAATTTCATTTTATTGAAAGGACAAAAATGTCCATAAGTGATATACAACTCTAATTAATAATTTATTTGATCCACATCTATAAAAAGTTAAAAACTAATTAAATAATAAAACAACTATATTTTAATATTGCTAAAAATTAAAATATAATTAGACGTAAAAAAGAAAATTAATTTGAAGGTGTGACAAAAGATATTATGAAAAAAGGAGAATTTTTTTCACATGAGAGACTTTTGAAAATGACTATAAATTTTAAAGAGATTTTTGTTTTTTTTGCAAGAATTAAAGATTGTATCTTTCAAATATTTTAAGCTTCCACGGAGAGACTCTTCCCTTGTCAAAGAGATATTTTTTCTTGCATTCTAGTAGAAGTTTTAAGAATTTCAAAGTGTTTATTTTGTGTCAAAGACGGTGTTTATAAATTTTAAAGGACACTTTTGTCTTCATAAAATTAGTTATATAAATTTATATTATTTTAATTAATGAAATTAATTATTTGTACTAAAGTGGTCAACATAAAAAATATAAATTATTGTCATCATAGAAGTATAACTGCAAGAAAACTCTTACATAATGACCAATTTTAGTAACAAAAGATATGTTATAGACCAATTTCCTAAGTAGAGACCAATTATTTTGGTAGGCAAAACTTTGTTAGATAATGTTAGTGACCAATTTATAAACCAATTATTTTGGTAGTCAAAACCTTGGTAGCTAATGTTAGTAACCAATTTACAAATCAATTCAAAATTTTGGTAGCTAATGTTAGTAACCAATTTAGAAATCAATTCATAATAAAAACTATTTTAATTATCAATTTAGAGACCAATTATAATTTTTTTAGAACTATTTTAGTTGCCAATAATTTTTAGTTTTTATATTGGTACCTAAATTAGTCACTATATAATGACTAATTATTTTTTGTCACTAAAATTAGTCATCATTCAAAGATTTTCTAGTAGTATATTACGACTTTATAAATTAAATACTTCACTGCTAAATATCAATAAAATATCATAAAGTTTCAGACACATGACCTAAATTGAAGTATCCATACATCATAGGTTACACCTTAAGGAGTACTCTTGTAACACTCATTGGCTATGATACACGGATACGATACGTGTATCAGATACAGACACGTATATGATATGTCAATATGCTTATTTTGAAAATAATAGGATACAATACGTGATATACGTGATAAATACGCGATATATGAATATTAAGAAGTGTGTACAATAATTCTTAAAGCCATAATAAATATATGAATGTTATTGTGTGAATCCAAATTAAAATTATATGTACAGAAGTTATCAACATAAAAAAATTATTATCATCATAAAAATACCACTATAAGAAAACTCTTAAATAAGGACAAATTCTAGTAACCAAAAATATGTTAAAGACCAATTTCCTAATTAGGGACCAATTTAAAAACTACTTATTTTGATAGTCAAAACCTTTGCAACTAATGTTACTAAGCAATTTAAAAATCAATTATTTTGATAATCAAAACATTGATAGCTAATGTTAGTGATCAATTTATAAACTAATTCATAATAAAAATTATGTTGATTATCAATTTATAGACTAATTGTAATTTTTTGGAACTCTTTTAGTTGCCAATAATTTTTAATTTTTAAAATTGTACTTAAATTAGTCCCTATATAGTAACTAATTATTTTTTTATCACTAAAATTGATCATTATTCAAAGATTTCCCAGTAAGTGACTTAAATTGAAGTATCGGTGCATCATAATTCTTATTAGTGTCAAAATTTATTTATTATCACAATTAATGATGACATTTATGGTTATTAATTATGCTTATTAATTACACTTTAAGGAGCAGCGGTTAACATTACCATGTCTTTTAGTCCTCCAAAATATCATTAAGAACGAAGATGGGTTACTATAAATAAACCCCACACTGAACAGTAGAAACATCCTTAGTATCTTGCTACTTTTATCAATATTTTATCACTAATTATCTCAATCACTTGCCTCTTATCTTTTTCCTTTTCTCTATCTTCTTCTTAACTGCAACCAATCTTCTTCAAAGATGAAAACTTTATTTCTTCCGTCTTTTTCTGATCCTCTACTTTTGTTATAATACGCCGTGGGTGATCAGTGCCTATGGTCGTTGGCCTCATCACTCATCATAAGCTAGAACTGATTTGAGAGTTTCCGTTCAGGGGAAAAGATCCCAAGTTTCAGTGACCTAACCTTTTCTCTCTCCTCCCTCTTCTCACATACACACCCATATAAAATATATAGCTTCTGGATCTCCTTCCACCTCTTAACGGATCGCAGATTCCATCAAGCTCATTTGGGTCTCCAAATTTTTGTTTCAGTTCTGAATGCCCTTAAATTCTGTGTTTTTCTCGTGTTCAAAGGGAAAGCATGGCTGAAAGCAGGTACCTTTGTAGTCAACAGTGAAGGGTACATAGCAGCAGGTTCTTTTTCAACTTTGGAGAGTTCACTCAGCAAATTTCTTTCTTTTCTTTCACTGCTTTTACACTTTCTTTTCGGGAATTATTTATTGTCATTGACAATTTGCTGCTCTCTGCAAACCCTTTTCCTTGTACCTGTTTCTTTTTCTGCTCCTTAAGTTCACTTTGTTTGAGTCTTCCTTTTTCATTGGTAGCTTTACCATAATTTGACAAAGTGGCCGCTTAAAAATCTCGTTGTTGATCCATAAGGTGCCGGAAAATTTGGCTCTTTTTTTGTTTCTCTATTCTTGAGTTGAAGATGGAGAGTAGGAGAAAGAGGGAGAATCCAAAATCAAACTCCACTTTTCCTGATGAGGTATTGGAAAGAGTTCTTGGGATGTTAAAATCTCGGAAGGACAAAAGCTCGGTTTCTTTGGTTTGCAAAGAGTGGTATGACGCAGAGAGATGGTCAAGGAGGAGTGTGTTCATAGGTAACTGCTATTCTGTGTCTCCTGAGATCCTAACTCGCAGGTTTCCTAACATTCGAAGTGTCACACTGAAAGGGAAACCTCGTTTTTCTGACTTCAACTTGGTTCCTGCAAATTGGGGTGCTAATATTGATTCATGGCTGGTGGTGTTTGCTGAGAAGTACCCTTGGCTTGAAGAGCTGAGGCTCAAGAGGATGACTGTTACTGATGAGAGCTTGGAGTATCTGTCTCTCTCTTTCCCCAATTTCAAGGCCCTTTCCCTTCTCAGTTGTGACGGATTCAGCACTGATGGCTTGGCTTCAATCGCCACTAATTGCAAGTAAGAGTAGTCATTTGTCTCTAAATTCTTGTGTGAGTTGGGTCCTATCAAGTAAATGCAATCAATTTGGGATTCTTTGAGGATTTTAATTTTACATTTTGCTATTGTTAATATTTTCTTTGTAATATGCATGGTTTGATTGTTTTGCTGGAGAGAATGGTGTTCTTGTAACGAATCACTGGTGAAGTGGCATGTTTTCTGTTAATGCTTGTGTTTCTCTTATCGCTTTCTTTTCATCTGGTGATGTTACTGTCTAGATATGAGATCTCTGCTTTTAACTTTTGGATGATGTTATACAGTTAATTCTCGAGTTTACTTTTTAACAGTTTTACAAATTTGATTTGATTCTCCAGTTTTGATTGCCTCTTTTAACCAATTCTAATAATAGGTCAGGCTATTAAAGCTATTTTCTCTCAGTTTTGGCCTTCAAGTTTTATCTAAGCTTTAATTAATTCATTCTTTTACATTTTTTCCCCTCTTGATTGGCTTCTTGTTTGGCATTTTCGTATGTTCTGCTTTGTTGCGAAATATTAGTGGTGAGATGTTTGTGAATTTTGTTGCGATTGGTAACAGAATCCCACTACAGAACTGTTTTCTATGAGGGCCACTTATTTTTTTGTATGACGAAATTAACATTTAAGCATCAATTGAGTGGTAGCATGGTAATATTCCTTATATATACCATAAAAAAAGCAGGTAAGACACAGGGAATCAATGGACTTTTAATTCTCTAGAAGGTGGCCTTCTCATTTGTGCTGCCCAGTATGAGAATAGACTTTTGCTAAGATTGGTTATAGTTGTATGCCTGAGATGCTATTTATTCTTTAGCTGGAGTAAAGTTGATATGACTATTTCACTATGACAAATTCTATAATGCATGTTCAAGAATGGGAATTTCCCATTAATTCATGGGTTGGTTTTGTTGGAATTCACTTAAATACAGTGCAATTATGCATCGTGTGGACATAGCCTGTGTTCTATTAATGTTAAGTAAATAATATTTTCTTTTCATTTTAAAAGTTATAGTGCGATTCTAAATACTCTGTAGAATTTGTGTTTGCTCTATTACATACGTATATTATGAAGTGATAGGGTAGCCCTCAAAATGTATGTTCAGCTGCTTAACTACAAGTATTTATAAGCTAGCTGGGGATCTTGTGTAAGTAGATCAAATTTATAACTGGGAGCATACAAAGTGTAAAAATTGTTGATTACATTAATTAAAACTATATCGTTTTTGGTACCTTTACAATCGTTCTTATGGATTTCAAAATCTCAACTCATAGTATTTCCATATCAAGTAATGGAAAATAGGTATTGTTTTCATTATGATCACTTTCTATGCTTACTCTTTCCTTTGAGCGTTACATAATCTTCTGCATTCTACGCGATGCAGGAATTTAACTGAACTTGACATACAAGAGAATGGTATTGAAGATAAGAACGGCAATTGGTTGAGCTGTTTTCCTGAAAGCTTCACATCATTGGAAGTACTGAACTTTGCCAATCTTCACAACGATGTAAATTTTGATGCACTTGAGAAGCTTGTCAGTAGGTGCAAATCATTAAAGACTTTGAAGGTTAACAAAAGTGTAACACTGGAACAATTGCAAAGGCTTCTTGTTCATGCTCCTCAGTTAGGTGAGCTTGGTACTGGCTCATTTTCACAAGAGCTGACGGCACAGCAGTCCTCAGATCTTGAAAGTGCATTCAAAAATTGTAAAAGTTTTCACACCCTTTCAGGGTTATGGGTAGCTACAGCACAGTATCTTCCAGTTCTGTACCCTGCTTGCACAAATCTAACTTTCTTGAATTTTAGTTATGCTCCTCTTAACAGTGATGATCTTGCTAAGCTCCTTGTTCACTGCCCTAAGCTTGAGCGTCTCTGGGTATGTCTTTTTTATCGTGTTCTTCATCGCATGGTTTCATTGATATTGGAATTTTCACGAACAGAAGCCCAAAAGTTTAAGTTTTTATTGTCTTTTCCTCACATGGTCTTTAAATTTATGATAATATGTTATGCAAAATGCATGTTGAATTTAACATGGTGGTGATTCCAAGTTGATGGTGCATGGGGTGGCAGATATTTATCAAATTTCCTTTCCCTGCTAATGAAAATGTATTGGGACATGCATCTTACTCATTAAATAACTGACAGGTCGTGGACACAGTTGAAGACAAGGGACTAGAAGCTGTGGGATCACACTGTCCATTGCTTGAGGAACTGCGTGTTTTTCCTGCAGATCCCTTTGACGAGGGCATTGCTCACGGAGTTACTGAATCAGGGTTTGTTGCAGTCTCTCAAGGGTGCCCCAGACTTCACTATGTTCTCTACTTTTGCCGTCAAATGACCAATGCCGCCGTTGCTACCGTTGTACAAAACTGCCCTGACTTCACTCATTTTCGACTGTGCATCATGCACCCCGGTCAGCGAGATTACATGACACAAGATCCTATGGACGAGGCCTTTGGATCTGTTGTGAAGACTTGCAGGAAACTCCAGAGGCTTGCATTATCAGGTTATCTGACTGACCTGACTTTTGAGTACATAGGAAAGTATGGAAAAAACTTGGAAACTCTTTCAGTGGCTTTCGCCGGAAGCAGCGATATGGGCATGCGTTGTGTGCTCGAGGGCTGTCCAAAGCTGAGGAAACTGGAGGTAAGGGACTGTCCATTCGGCAACGATGCTCTTCTGGCAGGTTTAGGGAAGTATGAATCAATGAGGTCGCTGTGGATGTCAGACTGTGAAGTAACAATGTATGGGGTTAGACTGTTGGCCAGGCAAAAGCCTAGGTTGAATGTTGAAGTCATAAACGAAGAAACCTACGAAACTCAAGATGCTAAAAAGGTTTATGTCTATCGTTCTGTTGCTGGGCCAAGAAGGGATGCCCCTCCTTTTGTTCTCACTCTCTGAAATACCATCTCCGCTTCTACTTTGAAGCTCATTGGTAATACTCTCTCTATCACACATTATTTCTTTCCCAACTGCATAGTTTTCTATGATCAATCCACTGAAAATACTTAGCGAGTACTAGCTTTTACTTCAAAGATTCAGTGGTTGCTACATTGAAGTTTGTATTTTGTACTAATATTTATGTTAAATCGTTTTGATGTGCAGCCTTTGGTTGCCTCCATCGCAGATGGCAAAACCTGTACTGTTGTTATTCGAGACTCAGCAAAATGGAAGGTGGGAGGAAAAAAGGGAAAGTTCAATGATTTTTGTCTTGGTACATCATGAATCCAGCTTCTTTAGACTTCCTATATAATTGGCTTAATGATTGTAGCTGGACCCACTGAGAGAAATATGAAACTATCGAGGAAGTCACAAGAAATTTGAGCTTAATTTATTGGTTGTTCCTGAGCAATTACTGTGAAAAACATGGCATTGATTAAGGAGAAGTTTATAATTTCAGAGGATCCTGGCGGAAGTCTATACTTAATCTGTGCACTTTTGCTGCTTACTGAAGACATTATTTTGTTCTGATTGTAATATCTATTCAAGACAATGCAACATTCCCATCTGAAAATGGAGGAAACCATGGCAATAAATGAGATTAACAGAAATAGATTCATGTTTGATAGGATAGTTTTTTGCTGCATTATTATTTACTTGCAAATCAATTATTTGGATTTTGATCATTAAAGGACGGCTATGTTTGGTTAGACTTTTCAGTTAATTTTTAGTGTTTTTCTTTTCTTGCTGAAAAACTTGTGTCACCTTGTTATCAATGTTTAGTATACAAGGGTTTTTTTTTTTTTTTATTTAGTTTGTAGT
>Ga0214543_1004986_pt1 | contig 24834 bp, 14 predicted proteins | sample CNSS2metaG_FD_160094 | JGI IMG/M metagenome (GOLD analysis project Ga0214543, IMG submission 160094) | Root nodule microbial communities from cowpea collected in UCLA plant growth center, Los Angeles, California, USA - CNSS2 | ecosystem: Host-associated > Plants > Roots > Nodule | place: USA... | reverse complement strand
AGAGTATATATATATTTTATATATATATATATATATATATATATATATATATATATATATAACATTCCATAAATTAGGAGATTTATATAATACAAAACTACATATCTAAGCAATAATTACTCTCTAAATGAACCATCAAAAGTGTTATTATTGAACATTTCTTTCACCTACATTATCTTCTACTCACGTATAACATGTGATCATAGTAGGTGGACGAAAAAATAACAACAAATAACATGGTAAGCTTATGCATTTATAATAAGCCAGTTATACAAAACTTATATCTCAACAAAGTTTTCTTCTAAACTACTCAATCAACTTCTCATATTAATATACCACGTCATAATTCATTTAACACATCACCAATCAAACCTTATGGTTCAACAATAGATAGTTCAAAAAATTATAACCTCCTAACTCAATCCAACTTGCTGAAACAATTTATCAACTCAGATTTCTTAGCTAAACTGGCTCAAATAATCTATCAGAAAATTCAAAAAAGAATCAAATGTAAGTACATTATTATCATCCACATAGTTTATATATTTTATTTCACATATCAAACCATTCATCAATATATATATAAAAAAATCATTTTAATATCCTTTCAATTTATATATGTGGATCTCGGACTTATGAATGGGGATACCCCCAAAACTCATAAAGAAAAAAGAACGAAGTGAGTTAGATAAAAAGAGAAGAAACTCAGTCAAAATAAGAAAGAAGAAACTTGGACAAAAATAAACAAAATGACCCTTGACTCTTTTTCAAATTTGATAAATGTTGGTTGATCGTGTATTTCATTCTGTTTCGATGACTCAGAGTATCATTTCCTATTTGATCCCTTTGAATATCCAAAGTTGCAATTGAATTGATTCAATACATATATTTTTTTGTGATCATGGTTGCTATATCGGATTTGAATTAGATTTCAGATTAATCAATATTAATTAACTGCCTCCATTATGTTGTTGCTAGCATATACAACTATTTTATGTTTTTTATCTTCCGCATTATTTCCGCAAAAAGTCTAGACCCATTTTTTTATGACCATATCACATTCTCTATAGGATGAAATATGATGAATTGAAACGGTACGCAAGTACATAATTATCTTGAATAAATTCACTATTTCTTTCTTTTCTGATGGCCAATGACTAGTCTTAGATTTGAATTGGGCCATTTCTAACCATGTTAAAAGGTAGGTTGCTTTTGACCCCTTCAAAGTAAAACTTGGCTCTAGCCCAATTATTACACAAATGACCCAAATAAAAAGCCCAAAAAGAAATCTACTTTGCTTGGCCCAAAGAAATTTAATCTTCGCGACCCAAATATAAGGCACAAAACAACTACTCTATACATTTTATTACTCACTAGAGTTAGACCTCTTCAGAGTTGATCTTAGCCCTAGTAAGGCTGTTGGATGCCTAATGGAGCCTAAACCTCTTCTAAGCTCTTTATGTAGGCTTTAGCTCTTCTATGTTATTTATTTTATGGATGGCATGGATAGGCGTTTGTCATCATGTGACCTCAACTTAAGGTGTATTAGTGGATCTTGCTAAGGTGGAGGTTGTCCTAAATTGGGAGAGTCCCGAAATAGTGACTAAAGGAAAAAGCTTTATGGGTTTGCCTGGGTACTACTGAAGGTTCGTGGAAAAGCTTTCCAAGGTAGTGGCACCCTTAACATAATAGACCAACTAGGATCAACCTTCCATATGGACAGACAATTGTGAAGCTAGATTTTAAGAGTTGAAGAAAAGGTTAACAAGTGATCTAGTGTTGACAGTTATAGATGTTGGGAAACCTTTTGAAGAATTTTGTTGATGTGGCCATCATTAACCATGCAAATCCATATTAGAGATCAAAGGGAAGCCCAAGACCTAATGCAAGACTTACGAGGGCCCTTGACAAAAGCAAGAGCTAAATTGGCCCAAAAAACTTTGCTAACGATGGTGGTTAATCTAATAAAGATGCAGTTACATGATGAGACCTAACATGTGGAGGTATTACTCATATATATTATTTTTCTCAAAGTTAATATAAAATTCATCCCTATACTTTAGTAATGTGTGAAATATGTCCTCCAAACCAATGACGTTAACTTTTAGGTGGCGTGGCTAACAACCAAGCTCATATATGTAATTTAAAAAAAAGTGTTTTTTTTATTTATTTTTTTCACATTTTTTTTTCTTTTGGTAACGGAGGACGTATTTCATGCATTACTAAAATATATGGATGAATTTATATAATCTTTTTAATTAGGGATGAATTTTAGTTTCACGTATAAGGGCGATGATGAAGGATTGACCCCAAGCAAGGATGGAGGCACATGCTTAAGAAGACTAAGCATGTTTAGAAAGGAAGTTCACTAATCCTTCATCCCTTTCATTTGTGTTCGTTATTTTTTATTCCCAAAGTTGACTTAGTTGAATCAACTTCAGTTGACTTGTTGACCTTTGACTAGGTTTGACTTGTTGACTATAGTGGACTTGACTTAAGCCAACATGCTAATCTATGTTTATTTGCTTTGTAGTTAATTAGGAGTAAGAAAGCAATGCTAGGTGGTGCATGGTGATTGGGGAGCATAAATGATGAAGGATTGACCCAAACCAAGGATGAAAGCCAACTCACACCATATTCAATAATCTTAAAAAGGAACAACATAAGCCTTCATCAGGCAAGTACTAAAAGTAGGTCATTTTTCATAATGAATTATTTTCATTACCTGCTTTCCATATGCAATAATTAATAATACATCTAAAAATGTACCATTTTCCATAATTTTTTTTTCTATTTTTATCATTTTTGTATATTATGAATGCACTTTCGAAATGTTTTAGTGTAAAAGTGCAGTAACCACGAGGAATGATGATAAAAGCGTGGATGAATAATATTATGGAATATCAATTCTCTCTCAATTCAGAAGTCGTCAACACCCCATGGCTACATTTAAAAGCAAATAGTCATGAACATTCTCTCTTTTTCTTATTTATTGTAATTTAATCGTATTGATTAATATATCATGACTTTGAAATGACTTATAAACTTGTTAAAATAAATTTGTAAGAATATAGAAGTGGTAAGACTTTCAATGTTTTTAATTTTTGCACTTACATGCAAAACTGGAATTCGTCTCTCTCAAAACATTTATATAAAATTTATCCTTATATTTTAGTAATGCATACAATACGTCCTTTAGAACCAAAAGAAACAAAATATAAAAAAAAAAACAAGAAAATATATTTGTTTTAAAAAATTATTTGTTCAGCCACATAGTAGCCCATGTTCTAATCTTTTAATCTAGTCGGCATGGTTGTTAGTCACATCACCTAAAAGTTAACATAATTGGTTTAGAGGACATATTCACTCATTATTAAAATATAAGGATAAATTTTATAAGAGAATGAGAGCAAAAACATTAAAAGTGCTTGGTGCAAAAAGAGTAAACATATATAGTTATAATAACGTCACTTATTAGATGCCTTGTTGGTAATTTTACTTAAATTTGTGTAAGTTAGGTTTAGGAAGAAATTCATATACATGTCGACCTACCGTCATGTTACTTTATGATATCCACTTACTTCGCGTTAGTTAGTTGCATTGGATGTCCTTGGCATGATATCTATGTAGTCAACTTTTTACATCGACCTTGGGTTCTAGTTGGCGGCTTAAGGGATTGACTAGTTTTGTTGTTACCATGGATATTGTGCCTCCTGTAGTGAAGTAGCTGACCTTGTTAGACTCATGCGAGAGGTATGCAACTTTTCTTTCTGTTAGTCTGAGAAATTTATGACTTACCTCGCCTTCTCAGTTCACCAGTCCCACAACTTTTTGCGTCTGTTTTTGCTAAAAGATGTTAAGTACATCGCTCGTCTTGTAGTATGGAGGTTAAGTTTATGGCCTATTTCGCCCTTTCAGTGCAATCATTATGTTGGATATTCATCCACCTAGGATTAAAATATTTTTTGAATAAAAATCCTCTCTCCACAAATCACATAATTTTCCTATAAGAAACCAACTAAAAATTCCACTTGCCTCAGACGAGAGCGGCACACCCATAAACCATCTATTTTCTTTGAAAAAGCTTCAACCTCGACAAAAGGTACTTTGGCTTGTATGGATATACTTTTCTATTTAAAATATACATATAATAAATATTAATCACCTCAATTAATACTCTTTTTTAGGTACGGTAGAAATAAATAATAAGAACCTCTGTTTTAGCTACTTTGGTGCATAGAAAGCTTCTAATTCTGATATCACATAATAATTATCCTAATCCTGTAATGACTTTATATTCTAATTATTTAATTCACCCAAAATGCTAATTGTTTATATCCTTACACTAACAAAACAATTCTTCCCACTTTAAGGATGGATTGATTAAGATTATTCCATTCAATATGTATTACGTAAATTTGAAAATCGACATATGTAATGTAGGTTCACATACTTATCTTATTCCATTCAATATGTATTACGTTGTTCCTGCAGAGAACAAACAAGATAAGTTAGGCACAAGCGTCACCTTACCCATGTAGTCTGCTATCTCCTCAGCTGGCCTCTTTCCGGTTGGTACATGTCGGCTTGGACCCAGGAGGGGTTACCTGCAGAAGGGACTCCGAAGCTCAAGTGAGTCAAAACTCTCAAAAGGTCAAATCAGGTGATTAATGGAGTAATGAATGCGTACCTTTAATTACTGGGGTCCACGTGTATTTATAGAGTATTAAGCATGTTTGGTTAGGCCATGGGCCGGGCCCTAGCTTGGGCTTTAGTTTAGGCTGTAAGTGGGCCTGGGCCCTAACCCAGGCCCTTAGGAGGACACATTGAACACCAGGGGGGCTTTGATTTTACTAAGCATATTGGAGTAGCCGGCCTAGGCCGACTACTTTCCTTGGCGGTTTATGTTGGTCATGCGTTGTCTTGTGCAGGTTGTTCCTCTAGACGTTTAGGTTATCAGTTTAGGCTGGTAAGGCTCAGGCCAACTCAGCCTAGGCTGACTAATTGACTGCTTTGGCATATATGTATCATTTTATTACTATTTGGTTGAGTTGGCTAGGTGTGGTACATACGTAAATTTGAAACTTTACATATGTAATGTAGGTTCACATACTTATCTTGAAAGTTTGATAAAAACATTTTGTAAAAGACTTTGATTTTTAATTTAGAAGGTTTGTATTTGATTTTATAAATAGTAGTGTTATTTAGTTACTGTACCTGTCTAACCCAATAGATATGCCAAATAATGTGACTCGACAAGGCAAATTAAACCTTACTAGCCTAAAATGGTTAGAAGATATTCTAGGATACGGCTATTGGAACAATTATTTACATATTAACAGTAACTATAACATATCTCAGTAGTTTGATTATGCCATGATATTCATTAATACTATATATTTATAGAATATTTAGTATATGAGGTATGTTGTCACATTATTATTATTATTATTATTATTATTATTATTATTAAATATTGTTTTGGTCTAGTTTGTTCAATTTGGTCCCTCTCTTTTTTGTGCATTCAATTTAGTCCTTGCTTTGCTAAATTATATTTAATTTCGTATTTTTCGTTGACGTCGTTTAAATGGATAACGATAGAGTGTACAAGTTGGCACTGTTCACATTACATGAACTGTTTTAATTATGACTATTTATGTTTTGTTCAAATTTGTTCAATTTAGTCTTGTCGTCCATTTCATTACCCTCAACCTCCAGTTCATCATATCCCTCACCATGGACTCCTTCATCACCCTTTATTTCATGAATCGTCACCACTACCACCATTACCATCATTGTCGCCACAACCACAACCACCACCACAATAAAACCACCGCCACAACCAGATTAAATACACAATTTGTATTTGCATTTGCATTCATCATTCATAGAAAAAGTCAAACCCAATTCAGTATGCCAAGACACTAATCATGCCATGTTGAATCTGAGAAGGATCACTCTACTCTTCCCATTCCAAATTCACCAACCAATGAACACCAAGGGAGACTTGAAGCATGGTTTGATGGAAGTGAAGAAAATATACAAGTAATCTTGATAGAGATGACAAAGAAATAGATCAATATTCCCAAGTTGGGATGATGGCTTTATCCTTAACAAGGATGATGACCCAAGGCACATGCCTAGGAGAAAGGGTGTTCCTTAACTCTTTTCATTGTTTTATTTCTTTGGTTTGAATTCCATGAAGTTGCCTTGGTTGACTATTTTAAGTTGACTTCTTGACCTTGACCTTAGGTTGACTAGTTGACCTAAAGATTAGCTTAACCCAAAGCCAACATGCTAATATAACTTTTTTTGTTTTGTAGGATAATTAAGGAGGTGGTGCACAAAGTGGACAAGTGGCGCATGAATACAAGCCCATGTGGAAGAGAAAGAGATGGAAAAGCTTTCTAGAAACATCTAGAAAGGATGACCACATGCCTTGGTCACCAAGAAGTCTTGAAACATCTAGAAGGAACATCCACCTTACCTTGCCCAGGAAGGCTTCTTGAATGTGTCCATGTGCTCCTTTGTTGGCCTACTTTCTAGATACTAGTTTTGTTATTTGTTAAGTAACCCTTTTAAGATTATTTGTTTTTGCTAAGTGGCCCATAGACATTTCTATTTAAGGGGACCTCTAACACTTGTACAAGAGGTTGAACATTTTGGTGAAATTAAATACCTTTGTGTATCAACCATTTGTGAGAGTTTCCTCCTTAAAGGTTGAATACCTTTAAGCCTTATCTTGAATAGCAAGTGGCAGCACACATCAACTCATTTTCAAGGTTGCCATAGCTTCTAGCCTAGCCTTGTGGTGCGTGCTTCTTACATTTTTACCATTCCTTTCTTTTCCATTTTATGTTTTCTTCTTCCTTTAAGTTTTCTTGGTTTTCTATGGTTTATGAACATTCCATTTCCTTTTTGTTTTAAATCAATCCATCATCTTCTTCTCATGAGCTTTATGAAAGGAACTTTCACATCTAGATAGCATGTTATCTTAATGTCTACTAGGGATTTCCCTTAGCTTTCTTAATCAACTCACACCATATTCAATAATCTTAAAAAGGATCAAGATAATCCTATATCAAGTTGGTTCATTTTTCATGGCTTATGGCTAAAAACTTAGATGGCCCACAACAACAACTCAAGCATCATAGGCTAAAAACCTTCTTAGAGCTCTCGGGCAAGATATATCCTGACTTGGTGAATGTGGTTTTCACTAATCTATAGTTCAGTAGTGGCACACTGAAATCATATGTCAAAGTTGTGCAAATGGAAATCTCCAAGAAAGCTTGGAAAGATGTGGCTAGCCTAAAGCAAAAAGATGTTGAAGTAAGGAAATTTGAATCAAGTATTGTAGACAGGTTTAACAAGGTTTAATACTATTGTGGTTGTCTTCGTAGACATGGTGGAGAATCATAAGCATCCATGTTGGAGGACTTAAGGTTTATGAGAGGATATTGACATGAATGTCACAAAGATTGCGGTACCTTGTGGAAGTAATCATTCAACCTTGAATGAAGGTGATATTGTGCTCATGTATTGTATCCAGAACCACATCCAAGTGGACTAGACTTTTGTTCTACATGATCATATGATGAAGGCCAAAAGGCTTATTGATTTCAAGCTTCCCTATGTGGATTCAATCTCCAAGTTTATTAAGTATTTTGGTGTTGATGTGGAGGACAAACTTGAGGGGTCAACTAACACTTTTAACCATATTTCCTACCTCAATCTACATAAGATGGGATTCTCAAAGGTGAACATTGTATGGACAACAAATGGTGAAGGAGTAGCAGTTGGGAACATTGAAGATGCAGATGACCCAAGTGGTGTAAAACAAAGGGATGATGAAACTACTACAGAACTAATGGAATTTGTTGCCTGCAATCCTCTAGAAGGAAAAGGCCCTATTTACTGTCACTTTGAAAGGTTGGTCCTACATCAACTACATGAGCCCAATGTCGGAGAAGATGAGAATCACAAATTTTGTAATGCATGGTTGCAAGACTTGGATAACCAAATTCATAATGTTCATGATCTGCTAGCCACATTCTACAAAATAGACAATCATTAGAATGACTGATTGGCTCTACTTTAGGACCATGCATTGCATATTGGTGATGCATTTATACTTTTTCACGAGTTTTGTTAGTTTTTCAGTTGGCTGTTTTCCAATTTCAATTAGTTGATCTATCAACTTTTAATATTTTCTTTTGTGTTATTACTGTTGGTTGTATCTCGATTATCCTATAATTGAAACTATGGTATTATTGTAATTGTTGTCTACTTTACTTCTATTTGATAAATCCAAAAGTGAGAACAATTTATGACATAATGGACCAAATCCTATGACCTTATTAATTTAACCAAATTCAAACAAACCATACTAATGAGGGAGTATATGTATATGTGTTTGTTTGTTATACTGCAAGTACTATTTTGCCAATGATATTTCAGATTCACAAGCTTGATAGCAATGGAAGATTGATAACACTGTCATTGACGGGATCAAATTAATACCACTTATCTATAACAACTTTAGTATTACTAAGATAGTAGTCAAGAAAATAGAAAGGGTAAAGTAACCCTAAGTCGTCTCCAACGAACACAAAATTGATTTTTAACAAGTTAGTTCTTATAAAATCTATACAAAATTGTTAGTCAAATAAAATAGTATTTGAAAGAAAGAAATAAAATTTGAAAAAGATAAAAGTAAAAAATAAAAAGATAAAAAAACAATGATAAAGAAAAATAGATTGATTCCACTACTTTTTCAAAATAGATTCATCATCGGTTATCTAAAGATTATTGCTCAATAAATTATTGTTGTAGATTTACAAATTAATCAATGTAAATTCTCAATTAATTTGTTGGCATTCTCACTATTAACCAAAGTAAATTCTCAATCAAAAGCAAGAACTTTGTATATTAATCATAGTAAATTTAACCAAAGTACATTCTCAATTAAATATTACTATCCTTAATCATGTCCATTCTTTTACCTCTAAAATCAAGCAAAAAGCTAATTAACCAAAGTACATTCTTGATTAATTCTAGTTAAATTTTTCACCTCTAATCAAAGTACATTCTCAATCATTGGTAAAAACCCATTCAATCACATAAAAGTTTCTAAATTTAATCAAAGTAAATTCTCAATTAAAATTAAAAACCTTTGAACTCATATGATTGATATGCATATAGATTAAAACATCTCACTAATTAGCTATGATGTAAAAACCACTATTTTTCACATGATTCGAAGATAAAAGACATAGATGAATTAAAACCTCAACAATAATAAAAAGAACAAAGAAATTGTTTCATTCTAACCTCAGAATCCATAATCAAATTACAAAGGGATCAACCCAAGAAGTTTAGCCTTCCATAGAATGCAAACTAAAAATAAAGAAGAGTAGAGAGAGAAAGGAAACAAAATTAGGCCCCCACGAAGGGTTCCCAAACTTCAAAGTCCCAAGCTTTTTTTTTCTCTACCTCTCATTGGTCTCTTTATATAGGACTTGGACTGGGCTTTTCGGTTGTTAAGACTCTCAAATATCTTTTAAAAATAAGATAAAGATAAATATTTAAAAATATTTGTAGAGGTATAGACTATTTGACAAATATAGTTGGTAGATAATATCAATATCTAATATAATTAAATAAATTAATTACTTAAAGATATATGATAAATTATCACCAACTAATATTTGTATTAATTTTTCAAATCAGCCATTTTGAGATCTGATAGTTGAAATTTGCAGATACTTCCAAAAATATCAATATTTGTAGTTAAACTCCTCTTGTTTAACCAACTTTGACCAGTATTTGTCCAAAATTGACTGTTTGACCATATTTGACCAGTTGACTACCTAATGAGGAGTTGCCATGTGGCAGTCCTCTCTTTCTCTCAAATGAAGCTTTCTCTCTCCTTCCTTAGGGTTTATGTCGCAGAATGAAGGTAAGCTTCCATGGCTCTGCATTTTTCGTGGATGAGGTATTGCAATGGCTTCGTGTTCGTCAGTGGTTGCTGGTGCATTGCTATTTCACAAAGTTGTTGCCATTGTTCTGGCATGTATGCGGAGGCTGCATGGATGGCGTGGTGGAGTGATTTCGCTGACGGCTTTCTCATCAATGTCATCAGCGCTAGTTTGCTTTGACGAGATGCTATACGTGGAATGAAAATGGTAATGCAGCAGATGCGTGAAGAAGAGGACGCGATCTGCAATGGTTTATGCGTGGAGATGATGACAAAACTGACGGTGGTCAAGCGTAGGTGCGGTCTTTGGTGGCTGCTGCTCCAATCTGGTGCTTGTCCATCTCCTTTCTCGAGGGGTTGTAGTGGTGGTCGATAGCGGAACAAAGGTTGACGTGGAGGCTGGCGGCTACTGCCGTGGTGCAAGTGCGACAACTTGAAAAGATGAAGGATAGGGTTTCTGTTTTGGGGATGGAAGAAGATGATGACGTGGCAAGCTCTGATTGGTCAATTTAGTGAGTGGAGGATCATGACATGTGTCATCTTGTGGTTGGATAGTTTTGGAATGTAAGGATTGCCACATGGCCTAATCTGGTTGAGTGGAGTTTAAATGGTAGGAGGGGTGCAACTTAGTAGAAACTAGGGGTGCAGAACAAATTTTTGTGTGACCTATTTGGAAAGAGGGAACATTATAAGTAATTTATGGGGTGCAAAAGTGATTTTTCCAAACATTGTTGATTTCAGCCTTATATAAAGGTTGTTTTAAACTTTAATCAATTTATTTTTCCACTTTAAATGAACTTAATCTTAATTTCAGTTGCATCAACAAACGTTAAAATATCCAAAAATAATTTATGCAACTAAAATAACTTTTTAAGACATTTTTATCACACAAGTTCAAATAGTCTAATTATCAAAACTGTTAATTAAATCACTCTTTAAGCACACAAATTCAATTAAATACTCAAAATTAAACATTAAATGAGGGCAAAAATACGCACTCATCATACCCATACACTTATCTTTTTGCACTCCTGGGCAAAATTGAGTAATTTCAAAACTTTGTTCTGAGGTATTTTATGTCATAGTTATATTGGATAAAAGGAATGACCATCACTAGAAACAAAACAATATTCTAGAAATCAGGTTATGATGCAAAGATTCTATTTTTCACACAAGAATTAATCTTTTGAATTTACAAGAAATCTGGTTATTACCGACAGATAATTTTCAACAAATATAAATCTGTCGATAAATTATGCTTTCTGACAGATTTATCGACGGATATTCATTGTGAACTTTACCGATAGAATGATCCGTCGGTAATATGTTTCTGAAAATTTTTTATTTATTTACCAACAGAATAATCCATCGGTAAGTTTCCCAGATACTGTTAACTAATTTACCGATGGAACTTACTTCTTTATCGACAGATTATGTCCTTCGGTAATTTCCTCATCGAAATCAAAATCGAATTTCACTAATGCTCTTCCCCCAAATCAATTTCCCTACATAATCGAGAAAGAAGGGTTGGCTGTGTTGTAGAGCGGTGGTGCGACGCCGTCCAATCCAACCCCGACTCCGATTCCACGCCTTTGCTATGTCGGCACGACGTTGCCACCATGAGTGTGCCATGGCCTTGCCATGACGTTCGTGGGTGCGGCGCAGTCAAAACTAGGGAGTGGTGTGGTGTAGAGTAGTGGTGCGACAACCATTCAAACCCCATTTCCGATTTGATTTTGCTGTGCCGGCGTGACGCTGCCACCGTGAACATGGCCTGACCCATCCGTGACATTCGTGGGTGCGGTGAAGTCGAATTCAGCGATCTCCATCGAAGTCACCGACGTAGTGGTAAATGGCACTCTTCATTTGATTTCTTTATCCCTCTGCATATTCTCACTCTCATTTTGTAATTGATAAGGGTTTTTTGGGGGAACCACTGTCGTTGAAGCGTTGGATTGGGGAGCCAGCAACGGTCTTTTTTTTTGGGTGCTTACGCGAGTGTGAGCCATTGCAGGTGTGAGCTTTTTCCATTTCTCTCTGGAGCGATATTCATTGATGTTATTTTTTGTTTGTATGTTAGTTTGATTATGTGTTTGAGCTGGTAGGCAGAGACGTGGTGGGGAGAAGAGTGTAAAATCACAATCACTCTACACCAAAAATTGTTAAGTGTGCTATGTGTAATAAATGTGCATTGATTGTTTATGATTGTTTAAATAAGTTGTAATGAATATGTTTATGATTGTTTAAATAAGAATGTAATGCATATGTGTGTGTTGATTCATTGAAATGAAGAATTAAAGTGAAAGGTTAAATGTGTGTTTTGATTTTGGAATTTGGTTCAGAGTGCCCCCTCCCTATGGAATTGTTTTTGTTTGCAACATGTTGCAAGTAGGATTTGGCCTCATGAGTGTAGTATATTTGGTGCTACTTTACTAAAAACTCCCCTTCATCACTCAATGCTACTTTTGTTGCTATTTTATTATGTTGGTTTGCTCTTGATTACACTTCAGTCAACCCTCCTTGCCTTTCCTTTACTTGATTTTCCTATAGCTAAACTAATGTATAGGAAAGGGATTCAAAACCAAATAAGCAATGGCAAATCTGTCAAATCCACATCATTGAGCTAGCTGAATCCTAGCTCAAATCTGCCATATAACCATCAGCCCTCCAAATTCAAGTTTCATGAAAGGCATGAAGTCCAAAATGTATTAAATAATACATAAAATTTTAAGTGCAGTTGTATACAAACAGTTCTAATCATAGTTTCACTAGGTTCTTCCGATTACGACAATGATGAGTTTCGTAACTCTTCGGATATCTTACCCAATAAGTGAGATATATTCCCACAATATGATACGTTTAGGAACATCTCACTGTTTTACATGGCCTTCCATGTTGGACTTAAGTAATAATAAGTTTATTACTTAATTCCCATGTTCTTTCAGTATCACAAATTTAACACTATCTATCTTTGCCTTGTCACAGAACATGGGCAAAGTTCCCAACCATCGTCGTTGGGTGTATGACTGTTGTTACAATGGTAAGAGAGGCTTGAAGAAATCTTTTGTGATATGATTTAAAGAGTTTATCTAGATGACTCGTCAATATAAATATTATGCTCTTGAGGGAGGGATTTCATGTCCATGCATCAAGTGTGAATGTACTCGTATTTTGAAAGACGAGGAAGTTAAAGTTCATTTATACAAAAACGGATTCATGCCAGATTACTAGATTTGGACATTTCACGGTGAAGAGGTGCCATTTGTTTATTTAGGTGAACATGAAAGACGTCTTCCTAGTTCAAGCACGACTGTACCTACCTCTAAGATGAATCAAGCAATGTATATGCAAGAGATGTTGAATAAAGCTCTTGGCCAACATGCTTCATTTGAACAAGTCAATGATAGTTGTTTAAAAGAATCTCCAAATGAACTCACTTAGAGGTTTTACAATTTATTGGCAGAGGCAAAGGAACTTGTCTTTGAAAGGGTAAAGGAGTCAAAGTTGTCCATATGCATTAGACTTCTAGCCTTCAAATCGAACTGGAATGTTCCCAACCAAGCATTAAACCAAATGGCAAAACTAATTTTAGATCTAACACCACCAAATAATCCTTTGCCCAACAATTATTATGAAGCAAAGAAATTAGTTTCAAAGTTGGGATTGGAATCTAAGAAGATTGATTGTTTTGTGAATGGTTGTATCCTTTTTTACGATAACGATAATGGAAAAAATGATGCATCCTTGCTACAACGCAAATATTATGGGCAACCACGATACCGCACAAAACATCCAGAACAGAGGCAAAAAAAAAAACCAATACCATTGAAGTCCATGTTTTACTTGCCTATAATTCCAAGACTACAAAGAATGTTTGCTTCAATGCAAACAACACAACATATGACATGGCATTATGAGAAAAAAATAGAAGGCATGCTATGTCATCCATCTGATGGGGAAGCTTGGAAGCACTTTGATCGAAAGCATCCATCTTTTGCCAGTGATCCCCGTAACGTTCGACTTGGTCTATGTACGGATGGATTTAATCCATACATTCAAGCATCGTCATCCCGAAATTGAAAATTTTTAAAAAAGTTTGGGACTCAAATCAAATCAAATTAACAAATATGAAGACCAAATTGAGATTCATACAATAATTTGACATGTGTCACCATATTAGATTGACACGTGGCACACTACAGACGTGACACGTGGCATAAATATTTAAAATTTTTTTAAAAAAATTTAAAAAAGAAGTTTAAAACAATTTTAAAAATATTTAAAAAAATCAAAAAAACGAGGAGCTGACACGTGGCACCTACTTAACGGTGTTAGTTCTCTACTAACGGAAATGACCTAATTGATACTAATTTACAAAAATGAGGACCTAATTGAGACTAACAAAAATACAAGGACCAAATTGAGATTTTGCGGCAAAAATGAGGACCAACAGAGTATTTTAACCTTTTCCCAAATTATCTTTTATCCTAAAGATAAAGAAAATCGCAAGGTCCAATTTTTTTGTTGCTCTCTTCTTGGTTTAGCCAAACTTCCTCACTTTTTCAAGCTTTTCTTGCCGTCTTCATGCAATGCTTGGCTTGGATTTTTGTGATTTTGCTAATTTCTTATTCTTGGATTTATCTTTAAAGTGTCATGAAGCTTAAGCAATTTATTTTCACACCTCCATGAGCTCAACTTAGCTGCAGCTGCACTAACACACCTCTAAATATCCAAAGAACATTAATGCAATTCAAAAGCTATTTTTAACATGTTTTTGGTATCTCATGTTCAATAAACCCAATTATAGGAAATCCTAGTTAAATCAATCTTTAAGAACACAAATTCAATTAAATACCCATAATTAAACATTAAATGAGGGCAAAAATATGCACTCATCACTCTCATTATAGAACCGACTCAATTTTATCCTTAACAGTATGGTGAGTAGAAAAGCCTAAGCCGATCGCACCCAACTAAACGGAAGGAAAAAATAGGTGAGAGGTCAGTTTGATGCGAATTCGGGATATAAATGGATAAATTAAAGCAGGTAAAACGGGTATAGATGGTTGGATACGGGTTAGGAAAAAATTATTTAAAAATACTTGACCTAATTCGTTCTTTTAAGGTAAAAAACCCTAGTGACCTCTATATCTTTCACTTCTTTCAGACTCTTCTCCTAGTAATGCTCCTCTTCTTCATTCTTCTTCCCCACTTTCCTTGATGCCCTGTCTTTTCATTCTTCCTCCCCACTTTAAATCTTTCATTTAAACCTTAAAATCCTCCTTCCCCGCGCTCTCATCTAGTGATTTTCCTTCTTCTCAAAAACCCTTAACATAGAGAAACAATTGCAACCCCTATCACCGCCACACCCGCACCTACCGAAGCCATGCCAGAAACTACTGCGGTCACCGACTCTATGCTCTGTCATTGTGGATTGGGAGAGAAAGAGTTTGCTAGAAAAAAATGCATTTGTGTATGGCTAAGCGGATAAGGCTTGTGTGTGATTTTAGGGTTTATGTCGGTGGATGTTTCGAGGGTTTTTATTGTTCGTGTTATTTTTCAAATGTACTTGTGCTTATGATGTTTGTTGGTCTTCTTTCGAAATGATATGGCTTTTTTTGCGTGGTTTATCTAGATGTATGATATTCATTAAAAGTTCTCACCTCAAGTGGTGAAAATCATGTTTTGGTTGAGATGACTCACAAGGTTCATGCCATGCTTGTTGTTTTGAAATAAGTTGTGGTTTTGGTAGTGAAGAGACCAACGTATACTTCTATTTCTTTGTTGTTTTTTTCTCATAGTTTCAAGTTTTTTTTTTTTTTTTTTTTTTTTTTATGTTTCAAGTTTTGTTTTGTTTCTGCCAAATTTCATCTCTTTTTGTTGGTGTAAATTTCAACCATTACCTTTTTATGAATGAATTTAATAAAAGTTAAATCTGACCAACCCACCCGAATAAAACGATATTCGTAATTAACCATATATAAATACCACAACAAAATAAATGGTCGGAATGGACTTTAAAATGTTAAATATGGATTATGCCTGGATTGAACATGTTAGACCAAAACCTAATCCAACTCGATTGCCACTCAGTCTGTCCGAATGGTCCAAAACAAATCTACATAAACTATTAGCTAATAAATTAAAAATTATTAATAATTTACGATTGATCTAACAAATCAATTATTATAGTTTTTATCTAATAGTAAATATTCAATCCAACAAAACTAATAAGCTAAAAAAGAAAACAATAATTATTAACCAATACATTATAAGGTTGATTATCCTTAATCTCAACCATAAACATACATACGTAAATACTAACCAATACATGTATCGTTCTTAATCACATTTGTCCAGATAAATAAAAGTATTTCCAAAAATAAAATTAAAAATAAATAACTGTTGATTAAAAAGGATAAAAATAAATTGTCTCAAACAATAATTGATTAAGAAAGTTTTCTTTAATTTATGTTTTTAAAAGTTAAGTAAAATAAAGATTTTGTGTTTTTAATTAAAAATAAAAATTATTAATTATTTTTCGTTTTTATTTATTGAATTAAAAATTTTCAAAATTAAAAAATTAAAAATTAAAAAAACTAAAAATACAAAATCAGTTTTAAGAATTAGAAGAACGATTTTTCTCATTGTTTCAACTTGCTCCAACTACTATTCACTCCATCTTCTAATTCACATTGGACATCAAGTTTTGGGGACACGTTCATTTTTTCATATTACACCTGTGCAAGCATCATCATCTTCCTAGCCAACACTTTAATTCATCACCATTGCCAACCTCCATCGAAACACTTACATAAACATAAATTTTTGTCCATTCATCAACCAGTTCATGCATCATAATTAAGAATTTTTCATCCTTTTTTCCCTAAAAATACATGAACAGAGGGTTTTCTTTCCCAAGGGTTCATCCCAACACCAATTCATGCACCACCCTTTTCACCCATTCAAGCACGCATATCACATCCAATATTGGAAAGCAGAAACTAAGATAAGCCAGATCAACAAAATAAAATGAATGGAATAAAGTATAGACATTTAGAGTTTCCCATATTGAGAGTTGCCATATAGCGGAACACAGGTACACAACTTTTGTCCTCAATCCTACTTTCAGTTTCGCGATAATGTTTGATGTTGCTTCCATTACGGTTATAATTAGTTGTGGTAAGAATTCTAAATGAAACCAGACTTCTCAGATTTTTCATAAGTAATAAATAATGTAAAACACAATCAATATTGGAAATAAAATGGATGAGAAGAAACAACATTTTTGGGATGCGTTAGAAAAGAGGTCTAGATATCAATGCCATGGTGGTTCCGACGGTGGATGATGGCAATGGCAACTTCGATCACATTCCCGACAACGTCGTGGCCATCGGATCATGTGGCGGCATTGGCGACAACCAGAACTGGTGCATGAGCAAGATGGAGGAAGAAGATAGGAAGCCCTCTCATGATTCTCATCTAAAGAAGGAGATGGCATTGTTGTGGTGTTGGATGTGTCAACACCCAATTTCGTCCGGGTAAATAAATTTATTTTCAAAAAGAAATAAAAAAAATGTGAAACATTATTTTCTTCAAAGATTTTTAAACTTTAATTTTAGAAAAAAAAAAGAGATGAAAAAAAGGAAAAAAAGGAGGAATAAAGAGGGAAGAGCCCAATTTGTTATTAATTATCGCACTCCTTCTCATGAGTCCAACAACTCAACCTGCTTTCTACCGTTGTTCCTGGAAGAGAAAGTAGTGATATGATTCTAATAATTAGAAGAAATATTTCTTCAAATGGTTATAATCAATATTACTAATTGGGATTGATTTTCTGCTCTGATTTTTTAATGGTTAGAATCAACATGAATAATTTGGGATTGATTTTGTGCTCTGATTTACTATGATTTGATACTCATAATTTTCTACTATCATGACCAATTCCTTCCTTATATTGTTCATTACAATTAAGATTGAGATTGCATTGATATTGCAAGGTGTGAATATAAATACGCACTCTGTCATACGAAAAAAGGATCGAAAAACATTCTCTACACTACTCTAATTCTTTCCCATCACCACTCCCACATACACACCTCAACATATTGAAGGAGGTAGAAAAAAGAAAAAAAATTCTCTACACTCTCTCTTCCTCTCTTTACCACCCACATAGGCACATCTCATCTTTATCTCTATTTGAAAAATAAACACAGAAACATTAGTAATAGAAGAAAAAGAAAAGAAAAGAGAAAAGGTGAGGAGATATTGAAACTTTTTAAGGTACGTCACTCTCAATTCTTTAATCTTTTGATTTAGTTTTATTGCAATTTTCATTATTTCTATTTTAATCATAAAAAATATTTTTTCCCCTTTCTTTATTGTCTGCCTGGCCGCTCGCGTCGCATGACATCCAATTTAGACTTTTTTTTTACCAACATATACAAATGATCTAAAAATAAAAAATAGTTTTTTTGTTTACTCTTTTATATCTATTTGGTTGCTCACGTCACAATGACATCCACAGCTACTTTAAAATAACTTTAAACAAATATTAAAAATTTATAAATGTTCTAAAAAAAATAAAAGATTAGAAAAAAAAAATTTATTTCAAGTGTCTATCCGGTCGCTCGCGTCGCGTGACACCAATTTTAAAATAATACTAAAATTTAAATAAAAAGGTTTTTCAAAATTATAAAACAAATTAAATCCTTTTTCAAATAATTTTCCAAATAGAGTTTTCAAAAAGAACTACGTAACCCTGATTCTCCATTCACATGGAGATATGTAGGAGCGAGGATTAATCCTTATCAGGCCCAAAAAATCAAAAAAATAGTTTTGTTGTTTTCTGTAATTCTTTTATTAATATTTTTAGGAAAAATTAAATATTTTGAAAAAAAACCACATAACTTTTGCACATTTAATTAAAAGTACTGTCTTAGGACGGATGTTGTAGGGTGCTAATACCTTCCCCATGCGTAACTGACTCAAGGACCCAAAATCTGGTTTTTCGCAGACCTTGCTCTTTTTTATGGTTTTCCATAGTTTCCTATAATAACTATGGTGGCGACTCCAAACTCTCTGTTTTTACAAATTTATATTTTTTGCTTCGTCGTCCCGTCACGATTTCGGTTGTGACAGGATGTGATGGACGTAATTCCATGAACCTCTTGGTGAGATCTCATGGTGGTGCCATATGTGATGAACGTAATCCCATGAACCTCTTGGTAAGGTTTCATGGTGGTGTCGTAGTGTATATAATTAGGTAAGTATTCAAGTAAGGATTGCATCTTGAAACTCCAAAAAGTAAGTTAGTCTTATGTAGAGCGGACTGACTCAAGTGGTGAGAGTAGTAGGAGGCCCTAGTCTTTGGCAGAATAATGGCCTTAGATGTTTGAAGGCTAACGTTGTGCGCTATGATGAGTGCGTATTTTTGCCCTCATTTAATGTTTAATTCTAGGTATTTAATTGAATTTGTGTGCTTAAAGATTGATTTAATTGGGATTTCCTATTTGGGTTTATTGAGCATGAGATACAAAAACATGTTAAAAATAACTTTTTAGTTGCATAAATGTTCTTTGGATATTTTGAAGTGTGTTAGTGCAGCTGCAGCTAAGTTGAGCTCATGGAGGTGTGGAAATAAATTGATTAAAGCTTCATGACACCTTAAAGATAAATCCAAGAATAAGAAATTATCAAAAGCACAAAAATCCAAGCCAAGCATTGCATGAAGACGGCAAGAAAAACTTGAAAAGGTGAAGAAGTTTGGCTAAACCAAGAAGAGAGGAAAGAAAAATTGGACCTTGTGATTTTCTTTATCTTTATGATAGAAGATAATTTGGGAAAATATATCTTTAGATATTTTTTTTGATATTTTTAAATAATTATGTTATTTAATTATATCATAAAATATTAAAAGATAATAACTACCAAATCTTTTTAAATATGACAAGATCTTCTTGAATCTTTTTAGTTCCACAACAAACAAATATATCTTGAAGATATTGGATTATTTAGAAGATAATTTAAGGAGATTGCAAAGGGTTGATTTGGAAAATTAATACAAATACTAATTCGTGATAATTTATCCTATATCTTTAATTAATTAATTAATTTAATTATATTAGATATTGATATTATCAACCAATTAATTTATCTTTATCTTTATTTTAAAAGATATTTGAGAGATTTTAGCAACAAAAAAACCCATTCCAATTCCTATATAAAGAGACCAAGGGAGAAGCAGAAAAAACAAGCTCGGGACTTCGGAGTTTTGGAACCCTTAGGGGTGCCTAATTTCGTTTCCCTTCTCTCTCTCCATTCTTCTATTTTTATTTTGCATTCATGGATTGCTAAACTTCTTGGGTTGATTCCATTGTAATTTCTTAATTGGATTTTGAGGTTAGATCAATTAATTTTTTTGTTCTTTTTATTATTGTTGAGGTTTTCATTATCTATGTCTTTTATCTTTGAATCACGTAAGAAGTAATGATTTTAAATCTATATGCATGTTGGTCATATGAGTCCAAGGGTTTTTAAATTGAATTGAGACTTTACTTTTATTTTATTTAGAAAGTTTCATATGATTAAATGAGTTCTTACCAATAATTGAGACTTTACTTTGGTTAACGGTATTTACTCTAACTACAATTAATTGAGACTTTACTTTGATTAATTAAGCTTTTTATTTGGTTAGGAGATAAAAGAATAGACATGATTAGGCATAGTAAATTTGATTGAGACTGTACTTTGGTTGAATTTACTATGGATAATCTAAAAGTTCTCACTTTTAATTGAGACTATACTTTGGTTAAAAGTGAGAACGCCAACAAATTAATTGAGACTTTACATTGATTAATTTGCAAATCTACAACAATAATTAATTGAGCAATAATCTTTAGATAACCAATGCTGAATCTATTTTGAAAAAGCAATGGAATCAATCTATTTTCTTTACTATTGTTTTTATTTCTTTTTATCTTTTAAATTTTATTTCTATCTTTGTTTATCTTAATCCCCTATATTTTTTTATTTTTTTTACTAACTTATTTGTATAGTTTTATACGAACTAATTTGTTAAAAATCAATTCCGTGTTCGTTGGGAGACGACTTAGGGTTACTTAACCTATACTAATCTTTTGGCTACTTTCTTAACAATACTGATGTTGTTATAGATAAGTAATATTAATTTGATCGCTTGACGATAGCGTTATCAAACATGATAAGTGCGTTGATGTTGGCAGAGATGAAGGCGCGATGATGGTGGAACGCAACTCCGATTTGGCTCGCGTTTTTCTGCAGGGACTCACGGTGGTGATGGGAGATCTGATTCGTTGTGGCCGCTGCTCCAATCTGGTCTGTGTGCTTGCATGAATTCGGTGCAGGTTCGTGATGAAGGAGGCTCGCTATAGTGGTGGCGCGAACTGACGATTCTGCGTTTTGCAGCTGCGATGGAGATTTCGAACCGTAGGTGTTGTTGCTGAAACGTGATGGTGGCACGCTGGTTGAGCTGCAGCAAAGGGGATCGTGTTTGTTGTAGGTTGAAACGTTGAAGTTTCCATGGCTGCTGCTTTCACATTTCCGCTGTAGGTGCATCGCCTTGGTTACACGGTGGTGGCGCGAATGGAAAAATGGTGACTGTCAAGTGCAGAGATGATGGAGGGTTGCTGCGGTGGATGGTTCTCGCAGGTGCAGGCACGATGCTGTGGTGTCTCTTTCGCTGCTGCTGTGGTGCGAACGTGGTGGTCGCGCCACTTCTGGTCTGTGCTCACGTGATGATGGAAGCTCACATGAGTGGCGAAGATGGTGGAGAGGCGTTGCTGATCTGTTCATCATGCATTGCAGCAATTTCCGTTGATGATGACGACATAGTGGCTGTTGGCGAGGTCCGTGAATTGCAGTGAATGGTGGTCGGCGACTGCCATGGTGGTGGTAGGAGAGGAGGAAAATTAGGGTTAGGGTTCCATTTTGGGAGATGAAGGACGATGATGACGTTGGCTTGGATTAATGCCATTGGTGTAGATGTGTTTGCAAGGATTAATGCCACGTGGCTTCTTCTAGTTGGATAATTTTAAAAGTTGAGGATTGCCACATGGCAACATCTGAGTGAATGGAATTTAAGTGGTAGGAAGGGTGAAAATAGACATATTAGGGGGTGTAGGATAGGTTTTTGGTGAGACCTATTTAGAAAGAGAGGAGTGTATAAGTAAAAACTGGGGTACAAAAGTGATTTTTCCAGAACTTGCTGATTTTAGCCTTATTTAAAGGTGTTTTGTAATTTCAATCAACATATTTTCCCACTTTTAAATAAGCTTAATCTTAACTTCAGCTTCATCAGCAAACGTTAAAATATCCAAAAAATAATTTATGCAGCTAAAAATCACTTTTTAAGAAATTTTTATCACACAAGTTCAAATAGCCTAATTATCAGAATTATCAATTAAATCACTCTTTAAGCACATAAATTCAATTAAATACCCAGAATTAAACACTGAATGAGGGCAAAAGTACGCACTCATCATACCCACACACTTATCCTTTTGCACTCCTGGGCAAAATTAAGCAATTTCAAAACTTGTTCTGAGGTATTTTATTTCACATCAACATTGGATCAAAGGAATGAACATCACTGGAGACAAATCAATACTCTAGAAATCAAATTATCATGTATATACAAATGGAAAGATTCTATTTTTCACACAAGAGTTAATCTTTTGAATTCACAACACAATCAATTATGAAAGAAAGCACTCAAGATAAAATGTATATGTTCTCTCCAAAATTCACTCAAGTGTCGTGGCTTGTGTTTTCACTCAAAATACTCATGTAAGTAAACTTTCATAATACTTAATAAGACTCTAATATTCACAAACTTTCAGAAAACATGCATTCAAAGATCATAAGGACTCTTTTACAAGTTATAATGGGGCCAAGGTAAAGGTAGGAAAAATTTTAGAATTTTTGGGTTTTTGAAATAGTAATGTAGGAAGAATAATGGAGCATAATTTCAAAAACAACTCTTTTTCGTTTATTGCTTTGTTGCTCTCTTTTTTTTTAGAAAGCAATTATTTCAATATTTTTTTGTCAACAATTTTTCCTTTTGCCATTTTTATTAATTTGTGGGTGAGGTACTCACCCACACACTTTATTCCTCAACCATTCCTGAGCACAATCCATTAGTTCCTTGATGAGTTCAAATTTTTGCCCTCATTTAATATTTAAATTTGGGGATTTAATTGAATTTTATGTGCTTAAAGATTGATTTAATTAGGATTTGTGATTATTGGATTTATTGAGTAAGTTTGGTAAAAGTGGCGTAAAAATTGATTTTAGTTGCATAAAATATTATTGGATATTCTAACGTTTGTTAATGCAGCTGAAATTTATTTTTGGTCAACTAATAGTGTGATTTTAAAATATTCAAAGTTACAAAATAAGTCCAAAATCAAGAAATTCTGAAAAAGAATATATCAGGAGCTAAATGCACCCCCAGATTTTATTTGCACACTCTTACAAAGTGGACCACCAAAAACCTGTTCTGCACCCCCAATTTTCACTAAGTTGCACCCCTCCTACCACTTAAACTCCACTCAACCAGATCATGCCATGTGGCAATCCTCACCTTTTAAAATTAGCCAACCATAAGCTGCCACGTGTCATAATCCTCCACTCACCAAATTGACCACTCAGATCTTGCCACGTCATCATCTCCTCCATCTCACACATGAAACCCTAACCCTAATTTCCCTTCCACCCTCCACACAGCCGCCGCCGCCAATCTCGTCGGCCACCGCACCACCATCGCGCACCATACTCACGACCACCATGGCAGCTACTGCTCCGCGCACCACCGCGAACCTGCATCTGTCGCCTCCGTCTTCTCCACAGCGCGTCAGCCATGGCAGCGTTCCATCGTCCCCGCGTCGCACCTCTTCCGGCCACCACGACGCACAATCTCCACACAGAACTGCAGCAGTGCCGCCACCGCGAATCGCGCATCATATTCACGGCCACCGCGAGTTCTTCTTCCTCGCGCACAACCATGGAGACGTCCGCGCACCACCATCACAGATTTCCGCGAACCAGAACGCCACCGTGAGCACACAGCCACCAACCATCTTCAACCTCCATCTCCACCACACCTTCACGTCTCGCCGGACACCACAACAACCATCCTCTCCGTTCGCGCAACTGCAGCACGCCTCCACAACACCACCGCAGCCACGTTCCACGCAGCAGCAGCCACCGCGCCCGCCGGAGCTGCCGCCATTGCCGTCAGCCGCGCCGTCACGAGGGAGGGAGGAGAGTGTGAGAGTGAAACCCTAATTCTGGAGAGAGAATCTGCACTGCCACGTGTCAGCATCTGATAGGACAGTCAAACTGGTCAACTCTGGTCAACTGGTCAAAGTCAGCAGTCAACTCTGGTCAAAACTGCAAATATGGTTAAAAGAGAGGGGCAGAATTGGAAATTGGACAGCAATTAAGTTGCTAATTAATTAAATAAAAATAAAAGATTTTAGCAACTGACAGATAAAGCCCAAAGTCCAGTGGAAGCCTATATAAAGAGACTTAAGGGAGCAGAAGGGGGACGACTTAAAAAAAACTTACAGCTTAGACACTTAGAACTCTCTGGTTTTGGCAGATACCGTCTCCACCACATCTCTCATTCTTTCTTTTATTTTGCTTTCCTTCATATCATCATGTATTCCATCAAAGCCATGGAGGGCTAAGATTTTAGGGTTGATTCCACTGTAATTTCTTAACTGGATTCTGAGGTTAGATGAATTTATATGTTTTGTTATTTTGATTATTGTTGTGGTTTTTGTTTATCTATGTCCTTTGCTTCTTAATCGAATAGA
>Ga0214543_1004985_pt1 | contig 24838 bp, 10 predicted proteins | sample CNSS2metaG_FD_160094 | JGI IMG/M metagenome (GOLD analysis project Ga0214543, IMG submission 160094) | Root nodule microbial communities from cowpea collected in UCLA plant growth center, Los Angeles, California, USA - CNSS2 | ecosystem: Host-associated > Plants > Roots > Nodule | place: USA... | reverse complement strand
ATTATAAAAAAAAAAAAAAAATTAAAAAAAAAAAAAAAACACTGCAAACTGGTTGGACAAGTTTTATTTTTTGGTATCCGTTTTCAACAATTTTGACGTGTCGACTATGTTTTCTTGTCGATTCTTTATTGATCAAACTTTACGATCAGTTGAACAGATGAAATTCCTGAACGCCTCGATCCCTTTTCAAATCGGATCCAATTCTTTTTCTTCACAATCTACTCACTAGCTAGCTGGTTCACTTGAAGCAAATAATAAAATGAGTTAAAGCATACAAAAAGCAGTGCACAGCGCGAATATGCATGCACGAGATTCATTCATGAACCGATTCGAACATGTTCCATGAGTGCAACAAAAACCTCAGCAGCAACATGTTTTTGTCCTCCAACAACAACCCTTGTTGGTATTAGGGTGACTATAACAGGTGTGAGTGAAGTGTTTGTCAACAACATGGATGATTGTTAGAAGGTGAATAATGTGGCGTCACTGGGCACTTGACGAAAGTGCATCGGGAGCAACACTGGTGTGAACGTTGTTCTGGGATGTGTGCTCGGAAAGAGAAGAATGAGAGAGACAGCGAAAAAGATTCTTGCATTGAACTGTACACAAACATAACAATGATGGTCTAAGTTGTACTTTGAAGCACATAAAGGGAAAGTGCATGGTTTAACAGTCCAGTGGAAACTCGCCTAGGGATCTTCAACGTTCATCACTTTGTCCTTCCCAAACGTAACAAAGCAAACCAAAGGGACCCAACTCTGGTGTGGACCACATGAAGAAGGAGAACCCATAGCCTTAGAGACCCCACTGTTTATCTTCCACCTTAACTTTTTCTTCCTCTTTTTTTCTGCACTGTCTTGGAGATACCCGCTTGACCACATGCTTACTTACAACTAGCTAGCTACCACCCTACACCACCCCTCCTTCTATCTATGACTGTTCCCATCTTTGCTTTATCTCTTTCTTTTCTTTCTCTTATCGATTTCCTTTTCTTTCCCCGTTTTTCAACATGGATACTGCACAAGATAAAGTTGCTGGTGTGATGTTACGATCGCTTCTGTTTGTTTAGTTTTTTTGTAGCCAAATCACTGGTGTTGTGTTTATTTATATATATATATTCCTTCGTATAGGGTTACGGTGTATAGTTATACACAGATTTTATATATATATATATATATATATATATATTCCTTCATATAGGGTTACGGTATATAGTTATAGACAGATTATGATTCTATATATATGACATTGATTTTATATATATAAGTCATTTGACACTGCTTTTATTCTAAAATTTTAAGACAATTGTGCTATAAATTTTTATTCTTATATAATATTTAATTTTGTTTATTATATCTAATATAAGACTTTTGACTCACACACTTCAATTATTTCCAACATATTCTGTGCCCGAACAATCTACCATAAGGGTCATGCATAATATTTCTTAATCAAGCAACTTGAAATATACTATCTACATATAAAGGGGTTTAACCTTGTTGAAGATATTGGTCTCATTGGGCAATGACTCAAATGCCAATTAATATATATATATATATATATATATATATATATATAAAATCATGTTTAGTGTCTATCTGAATCTCAAACAAGATTGTCTCGACAAACGAATACATGAGAAAAAAACGAAAGAAAAAAATATAATTACATGGGTTGGGGAGAAAACAATAATATTTTTTATGATTGCACGGGGATAATTAGGTATTATTGTGTATCGTCCTCTCATGAATTTTTCCTAGTTTCCAATGTTATAAGTTAATCCAGCTCATCGTGTGATTGTGCCTAGTTCATATTATACATATTTTCATAGATCTTTAATTTAATGGTTTTTCTACCAATTCATAGTTAACTATTTGTTAGAGAACTTTTTTTAGTTTTTTTAATTTAATACTTGTTGAAACGACCTATAGTTCCACGTTATTTTGGAATGAGACATAAAGTATTTTAAATATACATTTCTCTTTCCATCTTGAGAGATATCATTTAAAGATAAAATTACGATAAAATTTCACATAACACCTTAAATACATGTTGAATGACAACAATTTTGAAATCGATAATGAGTAAAATGTGTTTTAAACGACAAAGATTTTGTGTCAAAATTGAGAATTTAAATACATATTTAATCTTTCTAAATCTATTAATTAATGTAATTTATTTAGAGAGCTGGAGGACAAAAGAAAGTACAGTGAGCTGGTTGTTGAAAGATAACAAAAGCCGAGATTAATTATGTAAATCAAGACGAAGGCGTTCTTAAAGTCATTTAATTATAAATTATCATTGATATAATTTTTAAAATAAATATTATAAAATTAATTAATAATTATTTTGTGATAAGACGATAGTGAAAATCTGACAGTTTTTTCATAGATAAATTTTTGTTATGTTTGAAAATAGATGTTTTTAAAATATTTTTCAAAGTTTTCCGTAAGGTATAAACTTTCTTAAAGATGAAAAAAGAAAATACCGTAGATATCCAAAAACAAATAGCAAATTTCTTTTTTATTTAATTATAAAAGAAACCTTGTTGTATTTTTAGTAAGGTATATAACCACTTAAAAACTCTTAAATTATATTTTCATTATTTACAATTCTACTAATTGACATATTATTGTTATATTTTTAGATCATTTGTGAAACTGGAGTAACAGTTTGAAAGCAAACTAAAGAGACCAAATTCTGGTGTGGACCACACATGAAGAAGAAGAAGCCATAGCGTTTGAGGCCCCTGTGTCTGTGTTCCACCTCATCTTTTTCTTCCTCTTTTCCCTGCACTGCCATGGAGATACCCGCTTGACCACGTGGTTCCTTACAACTAGTTACCTCTCTAAAATCAGTGTTCCTCTCTTTGCTTTATCCCTTTCTTTTATGTAATCAATTTCCTTTTCTTTCCCTGATTTTCAGGTTTCACCTTAAATCGTTATTTTCCCACTCAAAAATTAAGCACAATTATCGTTGGACAACAGCAAAAATCTGATCAAAACCATTTTATTTACTGAGTAATCATACATGCTTAACAAAACATCTAAAGAAAACTTCAAAAATGGGTTCTGTGATACGTATTTTGAACATAGTGTTACACTATGAGGCCATTAGCAATGGCGCGGTTAGTACCAACATGAGTGGTTTCATACACTGGAAGCTCCTCACAGTACCTTTCACTTCCAAACACAGCCAAATGATCAAGCTCGAAGAGATCCGAACTTGCATAGCTCGATGCATCATCATCATCATCATCCTCGTAATCAACTTTACTCCTCAAAGACAACTCCTTCAAAACCAAATCATTGCTCTTCTTCGGGTTTTGTCGGTACTCTCTCAAGAACCCTCTGGAAGCTTCTTCCTCTTCACACAAACGTTTGTGCCCACAGGGTCGACTATCTTCACCGACGATCACACTCACCGGGTAAAATCGCACTGTTTGCTTCACCCCACTGCGCATCCTCTCTCTTCCTGAAGACATGGTTTTGCTCAAACAAGACCTGGACAATGAGGAAGCAGAAGAGCATGTAGAGGAATAGTAGGAAGAGGAAGAGGTGGATGATGATGATGATGATGATGATGAAGAAGAAGAAGAAGAAGAAGTGTGCTGCACTTCGGCGCAGGAGCGGGGACTTGTTTTCTTAGTGTTCGCGAAGAGCGAGTTGAGGAAACTCGTGACACGACCACCAGGAGAAATCGGTTGTTTCACTTTTTTAAGGTTGTTGTAAATCTTCAACGCCCGGGACTTGGATTTTATCAGCATCTCCTCGTCGCGAACCGCCACGTGTCGCTCCTCGGAGGTGTGGGAGTTCCGACACAAACCCTCGAACACGCGAGTCCCGTATCTCTCCGACCGGAACGAGGCGCTCGCGCCCACGAGCCTGGCGCGCGGCGCGAGACACGCTTCGCGCGAGATGGATTCGTTGTCAGAGGAAGAGAATCCAAAGCTGGAATCCGAGGAAACCGAGGTGGAGCTGAAGAACAAAGCATCCTCCTCGCGGTGCACTTTTTTTTTGTCGGTTTTGGCGCCGACATATTTTCTATCCGCATCGATGGACTTTGAATTTCCCCTACTGCTCTGTTTCTTTGTGGTGCTCATTGTCGTGTGTCTGTAGAACTTGGTTTCGCCGTTTTTTCTCTCTCCCTCGTCGATGGAACGGTAGATTTGGTCGAGGAGAGTGGTAGAGAAAGATGGGGTTAGTAGGTTGTTTTCATCGTCTCTCCGTGGCTTGTCTATGTTGTACATGTTTGTGTGGTGTGATGCAATAACTGAAACCAAGGAACTTGTGAAAAGAAAAAACAACTCAGAGGAAGCGATTCGGTGTGGTTGAGGAAAACGAGGAAGAGAGAGTTGGTTTGTTTGATGGGATTGAGAAATGGTGGTGGAATGAGAGGGTGAGTTTATAAAGGATTGAGGGAGTAAGGTAGAGAGTGTTAGTGTAGATGGTGGTCCACAAAAGCAACAACACGTCCCTACCCATAACCAGATTTGAATCTCATAATTTTGAAACCTTATTCTTATAAATTTTGAACAAATTACATGCACCATATTTTGTAAGAAATAATGAAACAGTAGGAGTTATATTTTGAGTTTATGATAGTAATGAATAAAGTGATGATTATTTTAGAATTTCCTCTGTTTTGATGACAAGCTCATGCTTATGGCTTCCCATCACGTACTGAGATTTAAATATGTGAGTAGGTCATTGTGTCTATTTACAGAGAAACCAACCGACAAGATCATTCTCATGGTCGCACGCCCCTAACTACAGATTTTCTATGCTTCATGCTTCATTTTTGCATAAGATACACAATCTACAGTATCATCATTTTTGTTTGGCCTTTTACAAATAACCTCACAAACTTTACTTTATTTATTTTTGTTGTCATATATATCAGCCCTTGTATAATTTTTATATGTGGAAGGAGGGAATTAAATTAAGTGGTGGGACCATTTTCGTAATAGTTATTATTACGAAATGAATGATATATATGTGACAAAAAGGTCAAACTAAACAGCACTGATGTAAAAAATTGTCAATCAAATTTAATTTCTTCAACTATAATATGTTGACTTATATTTTTCTTAGATTTAATTTCTGTTCAGGGTTCTTTTTCATTAGTCACCAGTAGGTTATGTAATAGGTACCATCACTCATTTTGTTAGGAACACAATATGTCATCGTTAAACATTTAATTTGATGGAAATCAAAGATACGATATTATATATATATATATATATATATATATATATATATATGTTATTTGAAATTATATCTTTTTATAATTTTAAAAAATCATTATTAAAATTCTATTATTAAAAAATTATATGTAATTTTAATATGAAATTATGTTTTTGTTGTTTTTTTATACAAAACACTTGTAAATATTATAGCTTATTATGCTTTTTATGTTTTTATCCTATTATAGCATTGTGTCGATTAAACAAGTTCTTATTCTGAAGTATCCTTACTTGTAATTTTTTTTTGGTAATACTTTTTATAGATTAAAAGTGTAAAAAAAAATATTTAACTTTCAGTTAAGCAATATAGATTGTTATTTGCTATACTTCTAATTTGTGTTTAGAAGACGTTGAATCAATTTTTTTCTCATTCATAAATATATCCCTCAAGCATTAAGATGATGTTTAAGTGATATATTATATCACTCAAGTATTTGCATCAAGCAACTACTCTGGTCCAAGCAACATTCCTTTGTTTTTCTTAAGATGCATTATTTGAATTTAATTTATCAATGATGGACAGATTTAATTTTAATACTTAATTATCCTTTCATACATAAATATGATGTAAGTTGATTTGAGGATAATTATGAAGTTTGATTGATGAATAATGATGAAGTTAAATATATATTAAATAAAACATGTTGTGATAATTTTTTAAATAATAAATTATAACGGTATTATTCTGATAAAAAAATGTCAAGTGATAATTAGAGAAATATTATTTAGTTAATGATGTATTGAATTAATTCTAAATTAGAGATTAAGTACATTTCAAAATCAAATAGTAAGAATTGATGGAATGTTTTTCAATAATCTTAGAGAAGAATTAATGATACTGATAAGATGTAAATTATCTCATCATACAAATTTATTATATGATATATACCAAAGAGAATAAATTAAGTTAATTAGAAATTACAACATATATTAGTCCCTAAATTCGAAATTAAAACTAAACTTTGATCTTACCAAATCAATTATTGTATGCATGATTGACGCGATGAATAAACTTTATATATATATATAAAAAAATACACAAATATATATATATATATATATATATATATATATATATATATATATATATATATATATATATATATAATGATAACTTACCTTACACGAATTGTTACATTAATTAGTTCATGTATCAATGTACTTTTTATATAAAAACATAAAAGGAAAGAGTCATCCTGTTTTAATTCAATGTACAACAATGGCAACACTTTTAAACACAGAAAATTTTGGTGCCATTTACATAAGCATACCCGAAGACAATAAATACAAATTAATTACAAGTTTATACTTATAGAATTTTCTTTTTTAATAAATCTAACCAATAAACACTGTAAACTTCATCTTTCTCCCACATGTATGTAGAAAGGTAAATAAATAAATAATGGAGGTAATTCATTGGATATGAAATACTTGTGTTTTACATTTTACCGGTTACACGATACTAGTTGATTTTCTGTTACGTTTTTAATTATTAAAAGCCATTTTAATATATAAAAGTCAGCAAATTTTAAAAACACAATAGATTGACATCATAAAAAAATCCAGAAAAAGAATATTCAGAGCCCTGTAATAAAATTTGCATGATGGTGGCGCTATCGAAAATTTAAGAGATAAAAAGTCAAAAACACTAAAAAACACTAAGCATTATGTAGTTACAAACCACATTATCTATGACAAATTTGTGTTTGATTCTGTTAAATACTGAGAAAAATCATGAATGAGATTAATCTCTCTTATGAAAAATACACATAAAATATTATATTTATAGTAAAAAAAATATAGGTTAAATCTAAATTATAAATAATAAAAAAATTAATAACAAATAAACAGAGATAAGATATAAAATATCAACTATATATCGGTGAAAAATCCTTAAATCAACCACAATCGTGTGACGATATCAACAACAAATTAGTATTTGTTTTCATAAATAGAGAAAATTCTTCTTGGTAAATAAATCGCACCCTACTTTGATTCCACTTTCCCCAAACCCTTAGAACCTGATTCTTCTTATCAGAACAACACAGTCAAATCTCTACCGTTACTTTCAACAAAACTATAATCCAACCGTTGATCTATATTCTCTCTTCTTCCTTCATCATCACAACACAGATGATGTAAGTAATGGGGAAAGCAATTAGTTTTTCTCTTACTGTGACGTGTTCTCAGAAACCATTTTTCCTCTCACTCCAAGCAAACCAGAATTGAACTAACAATACTCAGGTTTTTAAATTTATTTTATCATCTTCATTTTTTTTTGTAAGCTTTATTGCGTCTAATTTTCTTTGTTTTTATTTTTCCTGTCTCATTTTTATATGAAATTCTTTTCAGGAACTTTTTTCATGAACGACCAAATCATGATGCATCACCCTCATCAGATCTTTCAGAATAACCAAAACTACGCGGTTTGGCCGCATCCCCGGCCGCTGTACCCGCCAGAAAACACTGCCGTGTTACCTCCACCGCCGGCGTTCACACCCCATCCGGGTCGGGTCAATTGGAATAAAAGAAGAGACTTTCCCCGAACCGGGTCGGTCCCGGGTCACACCTTCAAACCAGGTAACCCGAACGAGTCAAAACCACTAACGGCAAACCGCTCCGCCCCAAAGGGTCGCCGGATTCACCACCCGAAGCGAACGTTCGGCCGCGGTGGGGGCGGAGGAAACCGACTCACGCCGCCGTTAGCGCCGCTCAACACGACGTCGTTCATAATCCGGGCGAAGAATTCCGGCGGCATCGCGCCGCTGATTTCGCCGGCAGGATCGCTGTCGCCGGCGAAGTTCCACGAGAGGGCGGAGGAGGAGCAGTGGGGCTTCAACGGATACGGCTCTATGAAGGGCCTGATCCGGCTCCGGCCCGGAAAAGTCGACTCCGGCGAAAGCTCCGGCGCTGGGAGGTTCGAGATGGTGAACGCTAATTCCGGCGAGGAACAGAACTTGGACAAAAGGGTTGATGAACAGGACTCGCATCTTGCTCACCTCGAAGAAGAGAATTTGACGCTGAAAGAGAAACTTTTGTTCATGGAAAAGCAATTGGGTGACTTGAGGAGGAGGGTTCAGTTCTTGGAGACCGACGGAACCACCAGCCACGGCCACCGTGAGGGTGGCGCGGAGAATTTTTTACCGGAGATGTTTTCTCAGTCAAAAAAAAGTTGATGGTGATACCAACAACAACGTTTAGTTATTTGCTTAGATAACAAGTTTTTTCCTTTTTTCCTTTTTGGTATATAAATAAAAGCATGTGAAATATATAATGTAGAAGTAGGTTGATTTGGTTTCAGTTTTAGTTAATTTGAATTATGTTTTATAACCTAACTCTTGAATGTACAAACTTTGGTGTTTACTTAGGATTCACATGAATAAGAAATTGACTATGTAGTTTACTTTAGCCTGAAAGAGCTCTTTCGTGCACTGTCGTCAAATATTTGTCAAACAATAGTCCGACAGATCCATTTCCTAGTAGGACATGATGCTTTTGATGATTATTGGGACATGAAGGAGCTTGTTTTGGAAGAGGGTGCGGTTTTTTTGCCAAAAGGGTGATGCTTGATTCTTGTTATTTGATATTTTCAAACATGGAAAACCAATTGTCTGCACACACACGACAACAGGGGAAGATCAATAGTGGTAGGAAGTCTACCATGTGGATTTTGTTGTGGTGCTTTCCATGGTTGATATATGGGATTCATTTGATTATTTGGTTATATGGAGACTTTGATTTTGTTTATATTTATTATATATATATTTTTTTTTTATCATGTCACATACTATAAATTTATCTCTTTTTTTTTTTCTTTTAAGTGTATATAAGGTGATAATGCACTTTTTTGGTGCCCATACATGGTTATTCTATTTTGAAATAGTTTCCTCTCAGCATGCAGCATGGGATAGTCTGAATTATTTGTGATGTTTGCGTGCAGTACATGTAGATCACCCAATGATCAATCAAGTACTTTTTCTTTCGAATTTTAAGTATTATTACTAAACAAATTTATGATGAATTTCACCCGACCAAAAAGTACAAAAAGTATGTTGTGGAAACTGTTCGAGATAAGATATTTATGTCATATTTTAATTAATTCAAAAGATAGAAGACTAAATCTTAATAAATTTTAATGAGAAAATTTTCCATATAATTTTTTATTCAAAATTTGCAATGTGTTATTTTTATAGAAAAATTTTAAAGTTTGTGAAAGTATTTTGATTATTGAGAAAATTATAAATTTTACTTAAACAAATTATTGTTTCAAATTCTTGGTGTCTTTTCCTCTTTGAAATTCATGTTTTTTAATATTCTTATTTTGATTTGAGTTTGTTGGAATATTGTTAACTTGTCTTGAACATTATTACTTTAATTGAGATCGGAACATAGTTAGCTCAATATCATTTGTTTTTACTAATATTATCAAATATTTCTTTTAAATTAAATTCTATTGTAATTATATTTTAAATCAAATATTTTTTTACAAATATTATCAAATATTTATGGTTTTATAAATAAACTATACTAAACTTGAATAACTAGTAAGACATGACAAACAAACAATCTTTAGGTCATCCTAAGATAACTTCCAACTGTATCCCTACATCAATGCATACACTACTATAATTCACCATAATTCTCCTTGATTTAGTATCAACAAATCTCAATTAGATCTCATGTACCAATCATTTCTTAAGCAATCATTCATAGAAATCCCAAAGCCTCTAAAATTGATCATCTAACAACTACTCATGTTTTGATCCACTCGCTCAGCGAAACCATCTTCTTGTTAGGCGAAAAGCGCACAGATGTCCACTCGTCTAGCGACCAGATGGCTCGCTCAACAAGTGTATCATTAGGACTCCAGGATGGAAAATCTTTCTTGAATTCGCTCAACGAGGGTGTTCTCGACCAATGATTACAAAGTTAGTAAACTCTCTGACTTTAGATTTGTTGAGCGAGCAGGTACTTGACCAACGACTCTTAAGTCAGTGAGCCCTTGACTTTAGATTGGATTAGCGACTCCCAATTCATTGAACCTTTGGCTTTGGATTCGTTGAGCGAGCTATCCCTCGACCAACGAGTCTACAAAATTATGCTGAACATGATTATGCATAATTATGCCTTCCCAATCAAGTCTAAACAACTCATGAACCTTCATAGATGCCAAAACATACCAAATACAATTTCACAACATTTATCAACTCAATTTATCACATTTGTAGTACTAGTCATACAACATTTTAGAATCTAATCATACAACCCAAATTATGTAAATTTGAGGATTTAACCTCAAATTCAATAGGTAAAACTCATCACACAACCCAATCATGCTAGCAAATCACAGTACAATAATTCAATAAGTAAGTCAAACATGTATATAACTTTAGAACAATGTAATTAGTTTCCCTTACCTGTTATCCAGCTTATACGACCCTATAAATGACAAACACCTCTAACTTACAAGATGCTCTATCTACACATAGAAATATCACAAGAACGATCAGGACATATTGTGATGATCACTGATTAGCAGAGACTCATACTAATGATTTAAACGACACATGCAACCAAAAGAAAGATTGCATGTAAGGGAAAAATAAATTGGATTGAGAAAAGGGGTAGAAAATTAACTTACACAAATGGAGAAATTAATCAGTCCAAATTGAAGAGCTCGCCGCGAAGATCACTCCTCGGTCTCGATTCTTCAATCAGATGACTAGAGAGGAAAATCTCTTAGAGAAAAGTCAGAGAATTCTATAAAAGTGATTTCTAGAGAGAATGTGTTTTAAAATAATGAAAATCTTATATAACAATTATATTTATACTTAAACATTTTAATATTAAAATAATTGAGTCTCACTATTTTTAGACAACTATCATTTCTAAAATGCCATTTTTTATATATTTTTTTTTCCGGTTAATACTCACAAATATTATTTTCAATCCAATAGATTTTGTTCTCAATTAATATTATTCTTGATCAATATAACTGTACTAACTTTTAGTTAATGCTAATTAGGACTTTTTATTAGTGACATTGAGAATACTTTTAGATTTATGAAAGTTATAATTTTTTTAGTTCATGTTTTTGAGAATGTTTTTTTCAATTGATATTATTGAAATTATTTATCCAGGCTAGAATTATTTTCTATTTAGTTTCTTAGGATTTTTTTTAAAGATTATCTAGTGTCAAAGAAAATTATCCATTCAATAGACAAAATTTTTTATCATTCAATTCACCCTCTCCTCATGAACTCATATTTCTAACATTGAGGGATTTTAATGTTTGCATGATTATGATTATGTTGAAAGACACCTCAGTGGATTAATTGCAAGGATTGAGTAAATCATTTTAAGAGTTGAAGTGGTAAAAGTGAGATGAAACATAAATATTTTATAGTTAAAAATCTTATAAATAGAAAAATGTAACTATATAAACTTTATTTAACAAAAAGTATTATATAGTCAAACATTTTTTGTTTTCACTCTAAGATAATGAGTTGATTATTCATCCTTTTCAAAATCAGAGTTATGCCATAGTGAAGATATAGCACATAGTAGAAGACACTCCCGATACAAATATTTTTAGAGTAAGTATCTCGTTGCTCCTTTACTTTGGGTTGTTTGCATGGGAATGATGTGTTTGCATGTAAGGTTTGATGGAGAGTGATGAATCTTTGCTAGTCAAGGATCGTAGTGATATCTTTGATTAATGTTGTTAATAATTATGGAGATATTAAAAATATTTTTATCTTAATAACTCACTATTTACAACAAAGTCCTAATGATGTTACTTTATAAAGAAAATGCAGGGTAGTCCAATATTTCATGTAGTTGATCATTTTGTGACGGTCATTACTTCTCCATTTCACCTGTTTCTTATAATTTGTTTTAACTATTTTTGTTTAAGAGTTAGGAGTACTTAAGTGTATATATAGGTGTCAAACTATTGGATAATCACTCTCTTCAGATCTCGTTCTTTCTTCTGTAGCAGTGAACTTGGTTAAGTTATTTTTTAGCTATTTAAAATATATAAATGAAGACATAAAATGAAAAAAAAGGGAGAAAAACTTACAAATAATTTTACAATTGTATTATTGTAATAACTTATCATCATGGTGTTTAATTATTTTTCTAATTTAGTTTCAAAATTATTTTGAAAGTGTTTTATCCCATTAAAGTTGGTTTAAGAACGAGTTTGAGATAAAATGTTGAAAATAATTTCCTTGTTGGTAGGTTAATGTAAAATGCTAGTTCCTTTAATTAACAAAATGTTTAAAAGAGAAAGTGAAAATATTTGTCATTATTATCCAACGTGAATAAAGAGGTCATTATAGAGTCGTATATTAACACGGGAGTCGACAAAAAATTTAATTTTCTTGATCCGATCTACTTTTGTTCTAATTCAATCTATTTAAAATCTATTTTATTAAAAATTCAATTCATTTTAATGGATCTGGATTTCAATCTAGTCTATATTTTATATATTTTATGAATTGGATATTCATTCTCTAAATCAAGATTTTCAAATATAGATAATCAAAAAAATCCAATTCAAATTTTCAATTTAAATTTTTAGTTGGATTAGGCTAAAGGTTGAGATGGACTAGGCTAAATTCAGATTTGAACAGACCTTGCTCGATGACCTGTACGGACCAAGCGAGCCTAAAGACACAAACGGGCTAAGCGGGCTTGACAACCCAGACAAACTGAGTTGTGTCAGAGGACACAAGTTTTAGAAAAATCAATTTAATTTTTTTATATAAAAAATGGATTATGGATCTTGAACTTGATCCAAATATTTGGACTGGATTTAAATCTTGATCCAAATATTTGGATCTGGATTTAAAAAAAATTCAAACTAGTTTTGTTAAAAAAAATGAATTTTAATCAAAAATATGATATAATTATTTGGATCTAAAATGAATGTGGATTGGATCATTAAAAATCTAATCCATGATCACCCTAATATTAACAAAGCAAACTGAAATAACAAATTTTACGTACACTTATTAGTCTCTTTTAAACTCATCCAGAAGAGATTAAACTCATAATCTTAGACGAGAATGATTGCTATATTACAATGTTCTTCCTCGGTGGTAAAGGTTACAAGTTTGTTTGATTAAACCATTATGTTGATTAGACAAAGGTTACAAGTTTATTTCCTCATTAGTAAGAATATATGAAAATCATTCTTTTGGAATTGTTTTTTTCATCTCCATTGTAATTGATATTAATTGTCTTGTAAAGGAGGCCAAAAAAAAGTCACAATCGAATCATGAAACTTAAGCAGTTATACTCTTAAGTAAGAAGTGTTTCGTCCTGACTATTAATTATAATTTTTGGTCTAGTAATAAATTTTCGATCCAACAATTCATAATAGAACCAAAATGACTAGTGACAGCTTAAGTTATAATTTTAAGTCTAGTGATAAACACTCTATCTAACATCTCCGTAATTTTCTTCCTGAATCCTATTATTTTATTTAATTTCACTTTTGTCCTTGGGATTATTACAAATTTGTCTCTAAGAAGGAGACACGGTGAGGGTTTTGTGCGTGAAAAATTGTCTATTACGAAATTTGTTGATATAATCTGACACTTTTTGGAATCAGCATTTTGAAAACATATTGAAGAAAGTTTTTTCCGCCACAAAATTTCGGATACCATTTGTAGTTTATGTATTACACGACTGCACCTTCCCTATCCTCCGTTACGCATTCTAGTGGCTTTCTAGATTATCCATTTTGCAAACGGAAAAAATGAAAAAGAACATCACTTTCCAAACTCTCCGGTGATGAAAACAAACTCACGTTTATCACAATTGTCTTCTTTGATAAAAAAAATGGTTCTATGGGTGATGTGTGTACTGAACAGGTGAAAAAGAAGGGGCTAAAATTCTAGGATTAAATTAAAAGAAGTTAAAAGTTCATTTTTGTCAATTCACACATTTGATAGGGTGCACCAAGAAGTTTGATTGAATACAGGAAGCATTTGTCTCATTTTCTTCCTTAACTGGGCTAAGATTGCTGGACTGAGTTTTGTTTCCTCTTTCGGATGAATCATAATTGCTTTCTGCACCACCACAATTACTAACTAAACCCCACAATACTAAGAAAAAATTCAAACACCCTTCATGACTACATCACACACCACACCACCGTTGCTGCTGCTTCCACCAGCGTCACTGCTGCCTTGCTGCTGGAGAGGGAGAAGAAGGAAGGGCGTTGGACAGAAAGAATAAGAGAGAAAATACAGAAAAAAAAATTGTTCTGGAAAGTCTTTTTCGAAATATATTTTTTGTTTTAGAAATTTTTTCAAAATTCTAATAAAATTATTTTGAAAGATATTTTATGAGTTTCAGAAAAGTTATTTTTTTTTTCGAAAATCTCATTCTGGAAAATTTATTCCAAACACATTTCACACCTTTCGGAAATCATCTTTTGTAAATTTTATTCTGAAAATTCTGTTCCAAAAATTTTATTCTGAAAATATTGTTATGGGAATTCCAGAAAGCTTCTTTCGTAAAGCTTCCATGGTATGTAATCCGGAAGTCACTTTTTCAAAAGACAAAGTGGTCATTCAAAAACTTGTGGGGTGAACGAAGAAATTGTGGAAGTGGATGAATTAAAAACCCGGATGAAATTGGTTGAAATGTATAAATCATCTTCTGCATTAGGTGAGCTGTAATTGAGTAGATTAAAATATATACTATGTGCCGGTAATTTTGGGTCTTACATATATATATGATACATATATATGATACGTATTTAAATGTGTTAGAGTCATTATTTATTAAGCTAAATAATAAAGTAATCTGACTAAATTAATGTTTTGGCTAAAGGCATCCGTTATGAAAATAAAAACTGTGTAAAGACCATAAAGTGATTTCTAATTTTATGAGGGGCCAAATTAGAAATATTGAATCTTAAAGTAATTAACCTAATTAGGTTATTTAAAGGGTCATGGTTCCCTTCTGAGAGCACACATAGAACGTAAGTTTATATTCTTGTTCCTTTCTCTCAATCCCCATCAAGAGAGAAAACCTATAAGGAAATACAGGTGCCATTTATGTGCTATTTAATTTATAATTATTTTTAATAATTATGCTTGATCATGTTGAGTGGTAATATAATTATAGAATTATAAGAATTATCATTAAACATGAATTTGTTGAATGGTTGTGCTTTGATTTCATATTGGAATTTCATATTGGAATGGTTTTGGGTTCGAACCTTGGTGGAACCAAATTAAACTTTCTTTTTGCCAAAATTTCCTTTGGCATGAAGGTGAAAGAGCAAGGAAGCCCTAGCAGCCAAGGGGGCTAGAAAACCATGAGAGTGAAGGAATCCAGGTTAGGGGAGCTGAACCCGTAACTTTAATTGGTTGTGATATATTGCAGTTGTGTTTGTATAAAAATGCATATTTTTCCTCTGTTAAACTCGTAATTATGGGTTTTTGGAAATTTTTCAGAAACTGCCTGGCGGGCCTTCAAAGTCGCCAGCGTCACACACAGTTTTGCAAAATTTCTGGGTTCCTGAAGAGGAACCGCCTGGCGACATGACTCTGGCCGCCAGGCGACGCAAGCATAAAAACTCAGTTTTTGGGTTTCTAATGAACTGCCTGGCGGTGATGAACACCCGCCAAGCGGCGCGAACCAATTTTGGTTCAATTTTGATGCTCTGGATGTTTTGTAATGATTTTGATAGGGGAAAAATGGTACTCTAACTGTGTGAGAATGATTATATGTCATAGACGTCATGTTAGGGTTGTGAATTTGGGAATTTAGTTTGACTAAATTAAATAGGGTAAATTAACTGAATTTCGGGTGATTGGAAGTTGTATGAAATAAATTGCAAACCTAAACACTTGTGCTATGAGTATGGAGTCTAGAATCGAAGGGAATCAGAGTTGTAGGTGTTGAGGAAATTTCTGGGTTCCTGGAACAGCAGGAACCGCCTAGCGGCACCCATTTGACCGCCAGGCGCCATACTAGTGATGCATGGTGCTTTGATTCACGAAAAACAATGTTTTTCGTATTTCTCACGAAACAGGAACTGCCTGGCGCTCGTATAGTCCCGCCAGGCGCCACCTTCCTCACTTTTGGGCGCTAGGCGCCACCATTTTTCTGGTTTGCGCAGTTTTCGTAAAACTGCATTTCCTAGTTCGTTAACCGTCCGATTTATGTGAAATTTTGACAAGTGGTCCATAACATGTAGTTCTTCACTTTGATTTGGAGGTCAGTAGCTAGGGATATACGTTACTCAATATTGTTGATTTTGGAGTTTTTAGAATACATGAATAAGCTCTTGATAATTTCAAGTAACTTATAATGAAGCATGATTGGGTTATGTGGTAAGTCTCTATCAATTTGAATGTCCCTTTGGGTTAGTCACATGTTGAGAATTGGTTATTGGTGAATGCATGTGTGTCAATATTAATTTGCATTGGTGCATGGGATCATGTGCTTAAATTGTTAGAGTGTTGCTACTTATATTTGTTTGAGCATGCGTCATTCATATATATATGAAATGTGAATGGATTGTTTTTACTTGTTCTGGGTGTTGAAAAACCAGTATTGCACAAGTACTGGTGTAGCACCTGGCGGTGATGTTTGACCGCCAAGCGATAGCTACAAAACCAGTAGATAATTGAAGCATGTGGTGCTTGGCGATAAGGGTTGTCCCGCCAGGCGATACTTGTAGAAACAATAGCATTAGAGGCGCTTGGCACTTGGCGGCACGTGTCCCCCGCCAGACAATCTAGAAGCCTTTTGCGCTTGGCCACTCGTGTGGAGCGCCAAGTGATTTTTGATGAAGCAGACATTGTGTTTTGCTTGCTTTGGATGTGCGTGGTCCACGAGACTTTGGGCGATATCTCAAGGGTTAGATGTTGGAGTATTCCTGGAGTTGTGGCTCAGGATGGAGGGTAATACGGGCATTCTTTGAGTTATGGCTCAAAATAGCGAGTGTTCCCACATGTGTTCTACAAGTGGTGGCTTGTAGGTTGGACAACAACGATGGCTTGAGATTATGAACCAAAGACGTAGAACATGGATTACATGGTGGTGGCCATGGATGATGATACCAAAGGATGGAGTTCCTATAATGTGTGTGTTTTGTTATATAAATTGTTGCATATGTTTATATTCCTTTAGCTCACCCTATCTGCGTGTGTTTGGCGATGATCGTGTACGTGGTACACAGGAGCAAATATTGTTGCAGGTGGTTTTGGTGGAGCTTAAAGCCGGAGTGTGGGCTAGTTGGGAAACTTTGTGGCAACATTTTATCATTTAATGAGTTTTAAGGATTTTATTGTAATCATTTCAATTATAGAACTCGGCTTATAAGGAGATTTTTTTGATAATGTATTGTGTTTATAAAAGTTGGTTTTATCAGTGTAATAAAGTTTTAAATTTCCTGCGTTTTTGGAAAACGATAAATAATAAATGAAGTTTATTTATTATTTCTTTGATTTATTAATTAAATTCGTAATATCCGGACGGAATGTTACAAAGAGCATTCATTACACCTCAATGTCCTTACTCATTCATATGCATGAAGACAATTATATGAGTTTGAAGTTCTCAACAACTACGAAAAGATTTCCAACAACTCTTTCTTTTATGCTCTATATAAAGCTACCTTTCAAGGAGAAGCAATGAACGAATTTAAAGTGTTGAAACACTACTAAAACCTAATCACAAGTCCTTAAAAGCCTTGTAAAAACATTGTTGTGTTCAATAACAACCTATAAAAGAATTAAATCATTGTGTACATCAAAAGAAACTAGATTTTGAACATCAAATGATACATCACGAACATTATAAGAAATTCATGTACACAATTTAACGTTCCCTTCTCGTGTATGTGGCCTATTTTTAATAATTTTTATAATCTTTTGTCATTTTAATACCATATATGGAATGTAAGTATTCATATACTTTAATATGTTCGCTAAAACGTATTATAAAAATATTATCAACGAAAAGAAATTATTTATATTCCATGTTTAAAGCTTTAATATCTTTAAATTGAAAACATTCAAAGATTCCTAACCTAAATAAAAAAATTCCTAAGACTAAATTTATTTGTGTTATTTGAATTATTATTCATCAATTATAATATTTTCATCAAACATGTCAAGACAATATTTCATCTATGAAGTTAGATATAACATATAATTTGGGTAGTTTAAATGTCTAAATTTTAGTACTATCAAATAGGAGTGGCAAAATAGGCTAGTCCAACCCGCTTTGGACCGACTAGTTATTAGCCGGTTGAAAATGGATCAACTCGGGCTAGTCCATCATAACAAAACTGACTATAATTTGAGACTCGACCCACCAAAGGGTGGGCTGACGAGCTTACCCACTATTGTTTTAAGTTTTTATTCTTTTTTAAAACTTTATAATTTTTTTATGTTTACAAAATATATATATATATATATGTATTGTAAATATTTAATAATATATTATATGTATTATAAATATTTCCTAAGCTTTTTAATTGTTTATTAAAAATTAATTAGACAAAAATGTTAAATTACTATATTATAACTAATAATTAAAACTTAATTTGTAAGTAGTTGATAAGGTCCATTTTTACCTCTTTTTGTGTGTTTATTGTCATAAATAAATCAAGTGTTTCCTAACTTTTATCTTGTTATCTTCTCAAGTTTAGTGTGTTTTGTATTATTTTGTGTTTTAGCTATTTTATGCTTGTTTTAATTCTAATCTCTCTTTTAAGTGTGTAAATAAATGAATACGGAGCAATCCTAGTGGATAAAAACAAGCAAGAACCTAAGGGAGCATGTTTTGGAAAACAAAAGTTTGATTTTGAGCCAAATAGTCATGCTAGACACCAAGGAATCACGTCCAATGCTTCAAATACAAAATGTTGTCAAACTACACAAGGTTGAGCAGTGGAAAATGAGGTTGAGCGCCACAAGGCTGAGGGGTGGAAAATGAGGTTGAGCGCCAACAAGGCTAAGTGGTGAAAAAGTGAGGCTGAGCGGCATTCAATTCGTAAAACTTGCCGTCGAGCGGTGGAGACATGCTTGCCAGGCGGTGACTCTCAAGAATTTTCAGTTTCGCAATTTTACTAATAGTGCCCGGCGGTAACGACACTGATAGGTTGAAAATGGGTATTTAAACATGTTTTCTCACGAAGGTTCAAGATCTTTTCTTCCTCCCACGACTTCTCTTCACCTAGAGCGACTAAGAGAGGCTCTTGGAGGTTGATTAGGATGCTGGGAAGCTCTCCCACTCCTCTTTGGGTCTTCAATCTTCATCCATGGTGTTTCCCCTTTTTGGGGTTGATGAGAGAGAGGATCTACGAATTGGAGGTGTTAATGCGAAGGGGAGGCATAATTGGAGCATGAAGCAACAACCAAGAACCTTGGGAGAGGCCTTGCATCTTCTCTTTGGTTTCCCTTTCTTCCCCATCTCTCTAATTTGTAAAACCTAGGTTCTCCACCATGGAGAGCTAAACCAATTTGTTGAGATTAGATGTAATGAACTGAATTCTTGTGTATTGTGTGATGTTAATCCATATGCTTTTCCATTTCTATGTTAGTATTTGATTTCCATGCTTAATGCTTGTTTTGGTTTGGCCACCCATGCATGATTTGTGGTTCTTGAGGTGTTGGAAAATGTCTTTTGAACCTAGAACTGAAATTGAATGCCTAATGGAGCTTATATATAGAGATAGAACATGATTCATTAGTAATCTTAAGACTCTTGAACTTAATGCATGATTTCACTGGTTGAGGATTCAAGGAATTGGAACTTGATGAGTTATCATAGACTCAAAGTCACTAGGAATAAGATTTGAGTATTCTTGTGAGTTGATTTTGACTTGAGATTTGAATTGAGATGTTTGTGAATGCATGAGAATAAAGTGAATGAAATCTAGTCTTGACAATTGTATATAATCTATGTTAAATTTCTGTGGCACACAAATTGTTTGATAAAATACCAAAAAAAGTTTCTTTGTGTGTTTGTGAGCTTTGTTGTCTATTTAAATTGTGAATTGTGAGATTTGTCATGTATTGCACAAGTCCCTACGGAGATAACAATATTTATTACTTGTTACGTGCGATCAGTGCACTTGCCATTTTTCACCTAACAATAGTAATAATTTAAGTTACAATATTTTTACATATTTACATCTTATAATATAGAACATTTAATCTTTCAAATTATTTTATATTTATATTTTTAATTTAAAAAAAAAGGCTAGTGGACTATCCCGCCTGCCCTGTCTTCAAATTGCCAATTTGACAGGCTAGGCAGACCAAGCCAAAATGGGTTGGCGGGATGAAAATTTCAATCCAACCTTAATTGTTTTGGGTGGATGGTGTGCTAACATGCAGGTCATGATCCATTTTTCATCCTTACTATCAAGTCTACTTGTTTAATCTAAAAATCTAAAAATAATTTATGTTCTGCCATCGTCCTCATTTCAAATTTGTTCTATTTTGGGATAATTTCTCACAATGATATTCATTATAGTAGCTCAAAGATTATAACATAAACATAAATTTGAACAACTATTAAAAAAAATAGAGTGATTTCTTTGATAAAAGGTAGTGTCTACTTTCACATGAGTAAAACCATTTTTAATGACAAAAGAGCCTATACACTAATACCAAACTTTGGAAACTTGTTTTAAATCACAAACAACTTTAAATAACTTAAAACCTAGTTGGTTCACTAGTGCAAAATTAGTATTCTATGTCACATGCTTTACATGAACTTAGAGAAAAGCAACAGAAAAAAAAATGTTTGGTGACATTTTTGTAAATAAGTGGAACTTGTTTATGTTGGCATGTTCTGAGTTCGATGTACAATCATTTAAATTAGGGCTCTCAACTATCTTCTTCCTCGTGATCCCTTCCATCTCATTTCTTTCTCTAACGATTCTGTTTGTGCATGTTTTGAAAGGTGTTAAAGGTCGTTTTACGAATTTGAATTAGTTAGTGTGTAGGGGTGGTATGAAGATGAAAACAATAATAATTCAATTTCTTCACCTATTTTGAAGCATGATATTGATGATTCAATTGTTTATTTTTGTTTTACTAGTGACAATGATTAAATATATAAAGTTTGATTATATTATTTTGGTTTTGCCAAAATTATCGGTAAAGATCTACCACTATTGGTGAGAGTCTTTTGTCATGGTTGATGTTTTTCTTTAATTAGATTAAAGTTTTTGTAGGTCCAAGTGTGTCATTGGAGATTTCAATTATGATGACACATGAATGTCTCTATTGAATTTGTTTGTTGGTGTAATTTTTATTTAAATTATATTTTGATAATTAGTTTGTTAAATTTGATTATTAAAATGAAACCTTTTTAAGGAGAGAATAATATTATATGATGAGTAAATTATAATTTGAAATTTAGAAAAAAATAAAAGTTGTAGAGACTAATTACTTATTTTAGTGACTCGAAGTGAGTTAATATTTTAGTCCTTACTTTATTTAAAATGATAGGGATCAAATTATAGAAATTTTATAAAATGTAGTTTACATTACTATATGAGTAAGATGTATTGAATATGTTTCAGGTGATTCTATTTGATTTAGTTTTATTAATTTCATTTATTTTAAGTATCCTATTCATGCACGCATTAAGCAAACTTTAATTCTCATTTTAGTTTTATTGTAAATGATTAAAGGTTAATAATTTGTATTAAATCTTGAATCATTCGATTGGACAACTTGGCAAAATAATTTTTATAATTGGTTAATACATACATATTCTAAGTCTATACTTAAATTTGGTGAAATTTCAATTGAAATCATTTTGTATTATTCTCTTGATACATGACCATGGTGCTTTGCTAAAACTTTCATTTCTTACACTTTGGAAACCAATGCGAAATGCTACTAGAATTTTATCAAATTTAAGATAATGGACTTTATTTGTACCTATTAGTGAATTATGTAATTTTTTTTTCAGAAGAGCCTTACCTTTAATTACGCAAGTGAGAATAACACATTGCATACTTAATGATGATGTAGTTTGTAGCATATGTAGTTATTGACTAAAGTTGGATTAATGCAGATCATGTTAGGGTATGAAAAGGGAGTCAATAAGTTCTTGCAATTTGCTTGCCGAAACGAAAAACCTATGAACGAGAGATATTGTTGTCCTTGCGTTCATTGTCTAAATCAAATAAGTGAGGATTTGAGGAAGATGTGTGATCACCTGATTATCTTTGATATAGTAAAGAGTTATACAATATGAACTTAACACGAAGAAATATTAGACCTTGCTATTTAGTTAGGAACAACAAAAATTTAGAAGAAGAGATGGACAATCATTTAAAGGACATGATTCATGATATTGCAGGTTTATGATCGGTGAAGAAAATTTTGGAAGAACTTGCGTTTATGATTCCTTGTAGTGTGATTTTGAGAAACAATTGTACTTAAAATGCAATAACTTTACATGATTATCAACAACTTTAACATTATTAAATTTAAAAGTGAGAAATTTTAAAATTGACAATTTTAAGCTATTAGAACTGACAATTTAAAAACAATATAACACTTTCATTCTTACTTCTTTCAACATAATTTTCGATATTTTTCAATAAAGCGTTATTGGTAAATTGTACAGACAAATGTAGAAATCTGTTGTTAGGTACCGACAATCACAAATTCGTACGTAAAGGCACGATTTGGCCTCTTTCTTTTTTCCCCTTTTCCTCTTCTTTTTTCTTTATTTTATCATCTTTTTTCTCCTCGCCACCGTCGGACCACCATGCAACCGTCACCACCTCTAGGTCATTTTCATCCTTTGAGGTCTTATCCTCTCCTCTTATTTGTCTTCCTATTTCCCTTTCCTCTTCCTCCATTTCCTCCTTTAACTCTGAAAACCATTGGCAATTCACTGACGATCATCGACATGCATTACTGGCTCGTGTCATTAGCGAGCCTTTGTGTCACCACCAAGCCACCACCATTACCATTGTTGTGTCATCTCCTCCTCCTCCCCTTCTTCTCTTATTATTCTCACCCATATCCCGTTATAAAAATACCCCATCAGATTAGGTGGGAAATTTTGCTGCCTAAAGTGCCGACAATTTATTGATGGAATGGGGTCATCAATAGTTGTGATGTTAAGATACCGTTGAAAATATCCGTTAGTAATAAGAATTGTAATTTATTGACAGATAATTTTGACGACCTTTGCCGTCTGTAATTGTGATGATAAATTACCTATGAAAAAATTTATCAATAATAATAATAGTTGTAATTTACAAACAAACATTTCTTACAAATTTTACAAACGAATTTTCTACCGACATGAGTTTTCCTTGATAAATTAAAATTTAAAATTCATCGACAAATCCTCGATAAATTTAATTTTACTGATAGATTTATTACTTTCGATAATATTCTATCAATAATTACACGATGCAAATGATCTACATTGAATTCATTTTGTTACTTTGTAGAAAATTTGCAATAACATGCATTTCATTTTTATTACGATTAAATATGTTTTTTGTCCCTTAACTTTTAGTGAATATTGGAATTAGTCTCTCTTCAAAAATTTGGTCAAATTTAGTCTTTTAACTTAAAAAAAATGTGGATTTAGTCCTTTTAACCAAATTTTGTTAATTTTATTTGACATTTTAAACGTATTTCATGATAGCATTTGAGTTGTTTACATTGTTTGGCACATTTCGGCTTTAATATTAGCTGAGAAACTCATTTCAAATTTCAAATAAACTTAACAAAATTTTGTTAAAATGATTAAATCCACACATTTGTAGGGAACTAAATTTGGCCAAAGTTTCGAAGAGAGACTAATTTCAATTTTCACTTAAAGTTAAGGGACAAAAAACATATTTAACTTTTTTTATTATACAAAAAGTTAATGTTGAGGAGGTAAATCCTTTAAATTAAGAGTGTCAAAGCGGGCTAGTTGGTCGGGCTGGCCCGCCTGCCCATCAAGAAAAGGACGGGATGGGTTGGTGTTTTCAACCCGCTAGCCCTTTTTGGCCCAACCTGCCTGGCTCATCAAACTGGCAGGCAAGCCCGCCCTTAGCCCGTTTCTTAAATTTTAAAAAATTAAAAATAATTACAAAAAATAAAATTTATATTATATTTTTTTATAATTGTAAATATGCAATACTATTATTATTTAAATTATTAACATTTGCCAATTAAGTTCTAATTTTTTAGTTATAATAGAATAATTTAACATGTAAATATTTTAACTTATCTGAGTAAAGATATTAATTGATCAATTAAAAACTTAGAAAATATTTATGTGATTAAATATACTATAAATATTTATTTATAAGTATATCTATAAATCAATTTTATAAATAAAAATAAAATAAAAATTAAAAAAATAGTGGGCCAGCCTGCTGATCCACCCTGTAGTAGGATAGGTTACATATTTTAACTTGTTTTTAGATTTCTAACTTGTTTTTCGGTGATGGGCTTACCCTTAAATTTGCAAATCATATACTATTTTTAAAAAATATATATATATATATATATATATATATATATATATATATATATATATATATATATATATTAATATTATTTATATATTATT
>Ga0214543_1004981_pt1 | contig 24851 bp, 25 predicted proteins | sample CNSS2metaG_FD_160094 | JGI IMG/M metagenome (GOLD analysis project Ga0214543, IMG submission 160094) | Root nodule microbial communities from cowpea collected in UCLA plant growth center, Los Angeles, California, USA - CNSS2 | ecosystem: Host-associated > Plants > Roots > Nodule | place: USA... | reverse complement strand
GCATGCGCCGCAGTCGCCGCACATTTGGCAGCCGTAGCGGCGCATTGCGCGGCCGTGGCGGCACATTTAGCGGCTGCCGCCGCCGCTTCTTTCACCGAGAGCTTTTTGACGTCCATTGGATTTCTCCGTGTGGGGAATCAATTGTCGAAAACCACTTCTCGAAGTGTCTCACTCAATCACCAGTAGAACTACCTGATCCCGACGTGGCAGCCAGTCCCATTTGGGATAGGAGCAGATGATTCTTTCCAGGGGTTTGAGCGCTGCAGATGAACTCTCGCCTACGGTGATCAGGTAAAGTTGAACGATCTCGTCACAAAGCTAAGTTCATGCCCGCGCGTCAGGGCGAGACCGCCACCGACGCCCGCAGCGCTCCCGCATAATTCAGTCAATGTGCTCGCGCCTGTGTTCGACCTTGCGCGAAGCCGACGTGGTGATCGATGCTTCGGCATCGACAGAGGTACAACTAGCGCTGGCGCACTATTGCAAAATTCGGCGTACCGTACGTGCTCGGCTACGCGACGCACTGGGTGGCGGGCGGTTTGGTCGCGCGTTTCCTCCCTGAGGAGGAAAGTTGCTTCGTTTGCCTCAACGAACATTGGAAGGACGGTCGCAGCTCCGGCGGCGGCTATCGGCAACGCCGCAAGAGATCAAGAGCTTCGATCCTTTTTCAGTCTGGCCGCGGCGGTGCGCTTACATGTGGGTGATGGTGGATCCCGGCCCGCCGGCAAGGCGCTGTACCGCCCCGAGGCATCGGCATATCCCGCGTAAGGCGCGCGAGTTCGGCACCTCGACGACGCACTGGAAGGCCTCATCGTCGGAAAGCACATCAACAGCTGCGTCGGGTATCTTCTCGCGGTGAAGGACGCCAGGACCGTTTCGATCTTTGCAAAATGGAGACACTAAAGGAGAACAGCTGACCAGGGGGCAATCTCCACCTAGCGAGCTTGCATCAACGGCTAACAGGAACGCCATGGCGGAAGCTCGGCAGCTGTTATCGAGCTGGAGGACGAAGTCAAGCCAGAGGTTGGTCCTCTCAGAGGCAAAACAGCGCCCTGACGGCGCGCCCGTCGGCGGGCGAGTAGCTGTCTAACCTCAATCAAGATGCCGTTTCAGCCGAACTTATCGCGCGGCGCGGTTCGGTTGCGTTTCAGCTTCACTTTGGTTCACATCTTGTCGAAAACGAAGGCCCCGATCTTATCGGAAAGGCCCGGCTTTGCGGCTTCGCTCCCTGCCGCGCCGCAGGATGCCTGGCAAGGCCCCTCCTCCCCACTTTGATCCAATACCCATCCGCGTTGGGCCTTTGTCACGGAAGATTTCCTTGTATTTTTCACAGTCGAGGATTTCCTGCGCGGAGTGATCATCTCGCGGTGAAATTCGTCTCAGGCCGGGGGTGGTTATGAAGTACGACCGGATAGATGCCCGCATTCTCGAGATCGTGCAAAAGAATAACCGTCTGACTTCGGATGTGATTGGCGAGATGGCGGGGATCTCTCCCACCGCCTGCCAACGACGGTTGAAGAGGCTCCGCTCGGAGGGCATCATCCAGGCCGACGTTTCGGTTTTGTCGCCGAGGGCGGTCGGACGACCTATTCAAGTGCTTGCACTGGTGACCTTGGAGCGAGAAAGCGCCGACATCATCGATAGGTTTGCAAAAGCCATCAAATCATCAATCGACGTCGTCAACGGCTTTTACGTCACGGGCGATGCCGACTTCGTCCTGTACATTACCGCGCCGTCCATGGAGGAATACGAGCAGTTCACTCGGCGCTTCTTCTACGAGAATCGCGACATCAAGGCCTTTAAGAGTGCAGTCATATTGGATCGCGTAAAGGTTGGATTTGCTGTTCCGGTTGAGCTTCCCCCAAAGGATTGATTGTCCTGATGCGCGCGATCGTCGCGACCGCCATCTGCGGTTAACACTCCGGTGGGTTCTTTGGAATGTCACTCAGCATAGCAACAAAAGACACATGTAGAGCCCGGTCTCATCGCAATCTCGTTGGCGCAATTATCGTATCGCTAGCGATAAGGTGCAAAAGCAAGAATGTGGCCCCTTGCCTCCGAGCCGGCGCGAACGCGTCCATTCGCTTGGCCGAAATTCGTCGAAGACAGGCCCGTGAACGCGGAATTTGGGCGCCGATGAGTTACTCGTTGCATCAATCAAATGAAGATGTTTGCTATAGTCGGAATCACGTTCTCGTTGCGGTCAGGCGCGGCTAGCAAAAGCCTCTCAGGAGAGGGACCATGACCGATCGCGTGCCCTCTTTCGAAGTGATCGACTGCTCTCAAGATAGAGCTCTCAAGCAGCAGCCTGGCACACCACCGGAGCCTCTGCGTTCTCTTCCGGTGCGTCCTGCGAAACGGCCCCTTGTGAAGAACGCAATCCTGGCCCGTCTTCCTATCCAACAGCTTGCGGCCATAGGGGAGTGCCTCAAGCCGGTCGCCTTGAAAGAACGGATGGTTCTGCAAGAGCCAAAAAGGCCGGTCGAGCACGTCTACTTTGTAGAGAGCGGCCTCGTCTCGCTTAGAGTTGTTACCGCGGGCAGTATGCTTGAAACGGCAGTCATAGGCTATCGGGGCGTCGTCGGCACGTCTTTCTTGTGGGGAGCACATCTTTCGAGCAACCAATCTGTCGTCGTCTTCCCCGGAAGCGCGTATAGAACTCGCGTCGAGGATCTTTGTCGGATCATGAAGGTGCATCCGGAGATCAGAGACCATCTTTTTGAGTACGTGCAAGCGCTGACATTTCAATGCGTCCAGACAGGGTTGTGCGGGGTTCGGCACCATCGTGAACAGCGCCTCGCGAGCTGGCTTTGCCTTGCTAGTGAAGCTGTTGATGACCGCGTGCTGCCAGTGACCCACGATTACCTTTCCTCGGTGCTGGGGCTGCGCCGCGCGGGTGTGACCGAAACCTTGATCCGCTTTGAGGAGCAAGGGCTGATTCGCAAGATGCGGGGCGTCTTGCAGATCGATGAACACAAATCGCTCGAAGAGAAAGCATGCTGTTGCTACAAGCTCGTCTCAGCTGCCTATGCGTCCTCATCAGTCCGCACTCTCGGCGAAGAACAGGCGCGCTAGCAACTCGCGACTGGCGTTTCTGCGTCCTCTGGGTTCTTGCGACGCGAAGTTGAGGCAATTCGCCCCGAGAAAGACCACACCATCACGAATCAATCGATCCCTTGCGGCGTGTAGCTGGTGGTGGGTAACCGATCATCGGGTTACCTAGAGGCGATTTGCCGAGCACGTGAGCAGTCTAACTACCAACCGGCTGGTCCTCTTAGCTATCAATATTTGCTATAAGAAGCGCGCTAACGTTGGGGATCAAAGCAAGATCCTGCTGCCTTAGCCCCAACGAGTTCGGCCGCTGCCGACCACCCGAGGGCTGTCGCATCTTGTATATTGATCATCACATTTTCCACTGCGTCAGCACCGCCCCAGCCCGCTTTCGTTAATGGGAGTGGGCGGCGCATGCATGACGTCCCCTTTGAAGAGGGCAGGCAGTCAAGGTAGGCCCGGCAAGTAATCTCAGGCTCGGAATTCTGGTTCTGCTACGCCAGCGCGAACCAATCCTTCTGTCTACCAGATCCACAAATAGCCAGTTTGCGTCGCACGAGCATCTGTCCTGCTCTTGAAACTTCCCATGTAATCTCGTCGAGGTCAGCAGCGATCTCCTCGGCGCTACGCAGTTCGCGTCGTCGCAGCGACGTCAGAACGCGCCGCTCGAGCGCGACGAGGTCGAAGTTCGGCTCGACGTTACCTTCTTCAAAGCGGTCACACCACAGGAGCTGGCCACGCCAGATGATAAAATGACTACCGCATCCTCCGTCTCGCCAAACCGACGGATAGAGGGTTGGTTCATTGATCCGCATATCCAGTCTCCAAGACTTTCCTACGCGTGGATCGAGATTGACGACGAGCGTTTCACCGCATCCATCCGGACAGCGCATCAGGACCGAGCGCAGTGCGCCTCGCTGGATGACCACCGCATCGCCGGGAGCGGCAAGCATCTTTTCTCCCTCGTCGCGGTATTCCGCAAAACCGAGCAGGTTCACCTTCCTCACAACCATGCTCATGTCTCCCTCGCCGCCAGCTCGCGCGCCAATTGGGCCCCGATGGCGTATCCTTTCGTACGCCTGAAGCGGTCGGCAGCAGGACCGTCATCCCATTGACAGCGCCTGAGGAGTTGAACGGCGACCGCAGCTTGATATTCAGTGGAACACGATTGGACTGCGATTCCCATCCGCCTGAGCCGTCGCACCACCCTGGACATCCAGCAAAACTTGCTGGTCGGATCACAGGGCCCGGGGGGATGCAAGAACGATGTCGGAGCGTAAAGACGATCAATCTCAGCCGCCCAAATGGCATCTTCATATACCAAAGGGTCGCACTCCCGGTGGCATTTGAAAGGCAAGCCAAGTCTCCAACGCCGCCAGATCCGCCGTCAGGGGAGCGGAGCGGACAACGGATGCAAGGTCAATCACAATCGCATGGTCGTTGCGCACGCGCACGTTTTCCCCATGGAGATCGCCATGCGCCGGCGCACTGCGGTAGCGCTGGCGCAGTTTGCCTAACTGATCAAGAATGATCTCCGGTTTCGCCTTGATACCAAAGCGAAAAGCATCTTCAACATAGCACGACTTCAGCTTGCAAGGACGCAGTATCTCGGCATCGATCATAGCTTGGACGACTGAGCCCTCGTCCGGATCCTTGCCGTATGCTTGATCACGCCAGCCGCCAAGAGTCTCTTCGATCAGCGACGTCACGGCCCGAGCCGCCAGATTTCGGCGCGCCAAATTCCATAAGGATTCGGTTCGGGCGGCGGTGGCGTACCGAACCACAGCACTTCGGGTCGCGCCTTAGCCATTGTTCGCCCTCGGCCGTACCGGAAGAGGCCACGAGGGCCCTTTGGCGAGAGCGCCGCGACGCGAACAGACGACGCAGTCGTCGACTCTTCTCGCCTGCGTCGGTCGCACCGCGCCTCTGACACCCTCGTAAAGCTGGAAACGAGCCTGGCCGGGCATCGAGGTCACGGCAGCCATGAACATGGTGGCGGCCAGCGACGCCATCGTCGTGTTGATTGACATGACGGCCGGTTGAGGCTCGTAGTCCCCAACCAGATAGGGATCGGACGCGCGGCGTTCCGGGCTCATCATCTCGCGTCGGATCTGATTTCCGTCTAGCGCGCCTGTACATGTCAGACACGGCAACTCAGGAGCCAACATCTGCACACGCCCGCTGATGTGGGTGACTGCACCCTCCCGGACGGTAATGCTCGTGCCCATATCGATTGTGGGCACCAGGTATTGGTAGGCGACGTGGCAGACCACTGCCCTGCTCGCATGGGAATCAGTGCAGAGGAAGACGAAGTCGAGGCCGACAAGCTCCGCGGCGATGTTCGCATCGACTACATCGGCTCTCAGTCCCCGCACCCGCGAGGTCGACGAGCACGCGAGTATCTCCCTTTCCGCGACAGCGATCTTGCTCGTGCCCACGTCACTGGGACCGGCTCCGGCCAAGCGGTTGAGGTTCGTGGTTTCGACCACGTCAGGATCGATCAGCACGAAATCGCGAACGCCAAGACGAGTAAGCTGTTGGAGCAGCACTGACCCTGTACCACCGACCCCGACGACACCCACCTTCAGTGACGAGATTACCCGCTGACCATCGGCACCGAAGGCGCGCACCTGCCGATCATATCGCACATCGCTGCCTTCGGTGGATTTGTCAGACGACAGGAGGACCAGTCGCTCGCCGATCTGCCAGACCGGCACCTCCTGGGCCGTGCCGATCCGCCGGGCTCGGCAGCCCGCCTCACTCAATACGAGCGCCAGGTGTTCGCCTTGAGGCGCGCGACGACGCAGATAGCCAGCCAATGCGACTTCGCCCGCATCGTCGACTGCGGAGAATCGCGGATGGCTCTGTTCGAACGGATGGGTATGCACCAGCACGACGCTTCGTCCCAGCGCGCGGGCACGGTTGGCGACTTCGACGATGAATGCAGGTCGAAGCGTTGCCGACACCTCATCGCGATGCTCGTAAGCCGAATCGGCGACGCTCTCTACATCGTCCACCAACCATGTGTCGGTGTGCGGATCGTGCACCGAATAGGCTACCCCGCAGCTCTCGAGTGGCGCTGAGGCCAGCAGGTCGGCCGAGGCCCTGCGATACGCCGGCCAGGCGAAACGCAGTCCGCTCATTGCAGTCGCCTCAGGCGATCGGCGATGGTGTTCATCCAGCTTGAGAGCGTGTCGCGGTTGGGATTCCATGCTTGGACGTGCCAAGAGAACCAGAGTCCAGGCTCCGCGGTCTCCGGGATAATGTTGTTGTTGCCGGCGTTGCACGGCATGCGTCCACCCTCGAGCATCAGATCGTTGTCCGCCCAGAAGCAATCGGGTGCGGCAAAGGGGTAGCCGGCCGGAACCAGAAAACGGATCGAAGTCGCAGCCCTGCTCCAGCCGGGCGGCAGCGAGATCGAACCGATCGTCACCAGGATTGCGCCGCTCGGCAGATCTTGCGTACGCACATCCGGCCAGCGTCGACGCAGATCGTCGATCTGGACTTCAGCGGCGCCGCCCATCAGCCGAAGTTCGCCTTCGGGGCCGACGAGAAGCGAAGCGGACCCTTGTTCTTGTCTAACGAGACCCGTTCGTCATCTCCGATAACGCGATCGGGATCGTTTCCGTGCCCTTCGAGAATGAGATCATGAGAGGAATCCCACTCGGCAACGCGCGCCTTAATTTGCAGCCCTGTCAGTGCCGGCTGGTCGGTCTCGTACTTCTTGCCGCCGACAAAGAAGAAGTACGTCTCTTGGTGTCCGTTCTGCTTGTCACCCATCTGTTCGCCTCTATTGTCTCGCACCCAGGCGCGGCTTCCCGGCCGAATAGCCGAGTTCCCGCAAATCACACGATGCGAGCTCCCGGCCCGCGTGTCAGGCCGTTGTTATACGAACAGGATCGGTGATTTCCTTCGAAATGCGACTGATCGACGCCGAATGGCGCCCGAGAGAGGCTGAAGGGCTCAGGATCCGCGCTCTTGCGGCGTCGGCCGGCGTCAGTTCTCATGGCTGGCGCGAATCGGACTCCGCGATGGGTTTCCCGACAATCCAAGGTCACGCTGCCCAAGTGGCTTGCACTGAAGCGGAAGAAACCGGCCCGGGCTCACCTCCAAAATGCGCTGCGGCTAGAACGTTCGCTTTCGCCATTTCGAAAGCACCCGGTGCATCCGCGTCGGGAGAGGAGGCCTTGGCTGCAGCCCAAACTTGTGAAGCGGTAGCCGCTTCCAAGCGTCGAATGGCCTTCGCCAGACATAGGACCGACCTTACGAGCCTCCAGAAGGCGACTTTTCGACTACCCCAGGATTGCGGGTGTGGCGCGCAATTGGACACGGGCCGCGCGGGACCGGATCAGCGACATGGAGAGCGTGATCGTTCTCCATGCTTAAAAACGGACGCCCAGCTCCTGCTCTGGAACGACACTCCACATGAGCATCTTATTGGTTGCGAAGCTGACCTCGGCGAGCGCCGCGCCGGACCACCCGTCGTTTGCAGCGGGCGCCGGTCTTCTCAGAGACCTGAACGGGACGCGGCGCTGCACCGCCGGCGAGGTGCTTACCTCCGAAATAGACAGGTAATCTTCTTTCCGCCGACTGGCGCGCACGGCCGCAGATTCAACGCGTGCATCGCCTTAATCGAGCAGAGTTGTGGCTTCACACAACGCTTCATGTGCTGCGGTATTTATCTCCCGATCGAGCGCGGTAACAAGCCGCGGGCGTTGCAGAAAGTCACTGGACACTGTGCGAGGGAGCTGACACGATCATCGTTCGTCTGCCACCCGGTTTGCGCTGACGAGGATGCCGGACGGCGGCACCGTGACGGACGCGAGTGACGGCGGTGGGTCAGGAACGAGCGCACCGTCACCCCACCTGGCATACCAGCAGCTGTCGTGACATCGCGCTGAAGCTCTGAAATACGCTCTCTTCAAGAACCGGCGCCATCCAGAGAGCATCACTGAAGTGACGGGCGAGATCGAGCTCGATAATTCCAAACCCGTGAAAACTGCAGGATATTAGGGATGCGACCGTTCATCTGCACCTGCTGCCCTGTCGAAGCCGGGTCACTCGTTAACCGTCGCAGGATCAACCGCGGCTCCCGATTTCTTGAGCCTGCCCACTTCAAGCATTCAAATTAGTGATCCCAGAGGCTTTCCGGACAGATTCTATCGGACGACAATCATCGGCCAATCATTGCCACCGCACGATGAGCCAGCGTTACATAATTATGCAGCTGAACATGAGCCGTCCTGAGTCGGTCCGTGCGACAACACGAGAGGAGAAATGCCAAGACGCCCCCATCGACTGTTCCATCTGGAACAGTTTCACTACGTAAGCATAGCGCCAAAGAACTCGTCGGTTCATCTGCATCGGGCTATCTTGAGGTGGAACGCGTTCGCAGGGTGTAACGCCATCTCGTCCGCAGCGATGCGTTCTATTGATGTCACCGACCAATTCTCGCAATTGATCACAACGTTGTCACCGGGGTCCGCCCGGCCGTCAAGCTTTCGAGAGCGTTATGCGTTGATGATCTCACCTCGCCTTAGTGGTCCGCGGCGCTCCGCAGTGACGATCGGCGACCAAATAAAGCACGCCCTATTCATAGTAACAGCGCCTGTATTATGGCTATACAGCTGCGGTCGCGTAGTTCGCTTCCCATTCCGCCGGAGCAACCCACAGTCGGCCCTTACATTTCGCTAGATCTGCATCAGCGGCAACGGAATGGCCTCCGTTACTCAATAAGACGCAGACGCCGCGCCTTGACGACGCATTGGATACGGGTGGTCGTTTCCAGCTTTCGCATTGCATTCTTGACATGAAAGTTGACGGTGTTCTCGCTCACTTTCAGGATGACTCCGATGGCCCAGGATGACTTCCCTTCCTCGACCCATCGCAAGCACTGTCTTTCCCGTGACGACAGAACAACCCCTTGCACATCCGCCATGAATTTCTCCTGGAACAGAGAGGACGTGGAACGAGATCAGCAAATGCCATACCAGTCCGTGGCACCTCAAACTCTCGCGGCAGGACAAGATCTTGGGAGATTGCCGGTTCACTTCTCCGGAGACTGCCACCCAACTGCAGCCCTATCGACGGGATTGCGACATATGTCGAAAACGCAACAGCAGTAACTACGACAACCGTAGCAGTAGATATTTGCTCAACATCTGTGTGAGCTGGATATCACTTTTTGGCGAGGCGTCCTCCCGCAAGGGGTGAATGCTCTGTGAAGGCGCCGTAGCACCGGCTTGCAAGCCGAGACATTTGCACCAAAGCTTTCCTTTCTAACGTGTCGGCTTGGATCCACCCATCACAACCAGCCCCGCGTTCGGCGCCCATCGTATGGCGATCATGCAAGCTTTTACGTCCCAATCACCTACCAACGCTGGTCATTGATCGGCATCACCGCAAAAGGGTATGAGCAGTGCGGTTTGCGCCAATCGACGGCCGGCCAAAAGGACTTCTGTATGAAGTATCAACCACAATCCGCTCGGCCCAACGCAGGTCATCAATGCACTCGGCAGTCGCCTGTCGAAATGCTTCGTGCGCAGGTCTGCTCGAATGGCGAGCTCTCGTTTCTGATGGAGGCGCATGACGGCCTATCCGCTACAATCGCCCAGCGCTCAGGATTCAAGGGGCTCTGGGCGTCCGGTCTGTCGATTACCTGTTCTCTAGGTTACCGCGACGCGAACGAAGCATCGTGGAGCCAGCTTGTCGACGCTGTTGAGCGGATCGTGGATTCGAGCCAACTTCCTGTCCTGGTTGACGGCGACGGCGGCTTCGGGAATTTCAACAATGCTCGACTGCTGGCGCGCAAGCTCCTCCAGCGCGGCGCTGCCGGCGTCGCACTGGAGGACAGCTGTTTTCCGAAGATGAACTCGTTTGTTGGGGATCGGCACCCGCTCGCCGATATCGACGAATTCTCGGGCCGCCTCCGGGCAGTGAAGGATACGGTCGCAGACGACTTGGTTCTGGTTGCAAGGATCGAGGCGCTGATCGCTGGGTATGAGATAAACGAAGCACTTTTGCGCGCTCACGCCTACGCCGACGCGGGAGCCGATGCGATCCTCATTCATTCGCGAAGGAGCACCGCGGACGAAATCCTTTCGTTCGCGCGCGCTTGGCAGAACAGATTGCCCGTCGTGATCGTTCCGACGAAATACTACCGAACGCCGATCTCTGTATACCGTGAAGCCCGCATCGCCACCGTGATCTGGGCCAACCACTCCATGCGAGCGGCAATAGCGGCAATGCGGCAAGTCTGCCGCCGCATCATCGCTGAGGAAAACACCGCGAGCGTTGAGCCGAATATCGCTACTCTCGACGAAGTCTTCGAACTTTTGAAGTACGACGAACTCGCCCGTGCGGAAGCGATATATCTGCGGCCCGACGCTGAATTGCGCAAATAGGGTTTCGTCGACACAGGAGCATATTCGTTGCCGAGATCTCACCGTCCTGGACTTCCTGCTAGCTGGCAGGTGCGACTTCAATCTCAAACGGCTTTCGTTGCACCAAGATGTCCTTAGATGGCGTAGCACGCCTCACTCGGCCGAAATTCGCATTGTTCCATCTGGGCAGCAGCTCGAGATACCGGATCCATGGCCTCCCTCCTCTTTGGAAAAGGACCGACGAGGACCAATTGTCTGCCTTCACCCTTGGAGTTGATCTTCAAGGCTCCGGCCGGCTTGATTTCGCTTCAGCAAGCATACGTTGCGGCCGAAGGCACCCGTCGGTGTTTCACCTTAGCGGAGCGACGAAAAGGAACTGAATGGTGACCGATGCTCCCAAGAACGCCGTCATTCTCGCCGCTGGCTGCGGCTCTCGCCTGCGTCCCCTGACAGATCTGAGGCCGAAGCCGCTCATTGAGGTCAATGGCACCTCGATTCTTCACAACGCTCTGCGCAACCTGGAAATTGTCGGCGTGGAAGAGGTGACGATCGTCGTGGGTTACCGCAAAGACGCCATTCAGTATGCCTGCGGCAGCCGCTTTGGCGGGCTCAGAATCAAATATGTCGAGTCGACTGTTTTTGACCGCACCGGAAGCGCCTATTCTTTGTGGCTGGCGCGCGACGCGCTTCTCTCCGGAGACTGCTTTCTCCTCGAGGGCGACATCTTTTTCGAAGAGGATGCGTTGCGATATTTGATTATCTGGCGGGGGACTGATGTGGCTGCAGTCGTTCCCTTCGATGATTCCATGGAAGGGTCAGCCGTTCTGTTGTCGCAGAACGGCTTCATCTCAAGCTTTCGAATGAAGCAAACGGCGTCAGATCTTGTTGCGGATGGCCCAAAGCTATTCAAGACGATGAACCTATTACGTCTCTCGGCGCCGACACTCAAGGCCACGATCGTTCCGACGCTGGACGATATCATCGCTGCCGGGGCTAGGCAGACCTACACCGAAGAACTTTTGGGTTATCTGATAGAAAGACGAGGTTTACAGCTCGCCGCGGCGCGATGCGATGGCCTTAACTGGTACGAAATTGATAATGCTGAGGATTTGAAAATTGCCGAGCGCATTTTCAGGAACCGAATGAACGCCTACACGCCGACACGTAATTTGCAGACTAGGTGAGAGTCCATGCTAAAATACCTTTTGGATCCAGCGAACGCCATAACAATCACAGGTCTGCTCTTTTCCTCCGCCAGTCTATTTCTTGCTCTCTCTGAGCGCCTCGAGCTATCTGTGGCAGTAGCGCTTTGGGCTGTTCTATCGGACCACCTCGATGGGTTTGTGGCAGGTCGTACGAAGGGTCGCGATCCAGATGTTGCAAAAATGGGAGCGAGCCTCGACGGGTTTGCCGATATTGTCTATGGAGCCGTTCTGCCTGCGGTAATTGTGGTACAAGTCAGCCAAGCCTCGGCGCTCGCCCTTGCGACCGCAACCATGCTACTGGTCGCTGGTGCAATAAGGCTTAGCTACTTTGCGAACTTCGGCCGGTCGTGCGATGGCTGCTTCTTAGGCGTTCCCTTGTCTTACGACGTGCCGTTCCTGGCGCTCTTATTTCTTCTCAAGCCTCTCATTCCTGCTGAAGCATTTGCTGACGTCGTGAGCATTGGCTTCTTGCTGCTCGCTATGGCGCATGTCGCGCCTGTTCGTGTGCCGCCACTCAGTGCAATAATGTATGCGGCAATAAGTATCTTCGCAGTCGCATCATCGGTGGCCTTGGCTAGTCGGTCCCTTTGATTGCGGATGGAAGGATGATCCAGCGAGTGAGCTGCTACGTGTTGCAGGCTTCCACTACCATGCAGGTCGCGCGATGACGTGTAGCCAGGCCAATCGCAATGTGCGCGCACCAGTCATATTGCCGGGCAATTTTTCACGCGAATCGGCGCTGCCAGATGGTTGTTGGCCGTGAGCTAGTCGAGAGAACGCGATCGTTCTAGAATTTTCGTCAGCCCTAAAACGGTTCAGTAGTCCACTCATGAACAGCACTGCACAAATCGACGTACCGCGTAGGTCGGATGACGTCTCCGACCTCATCAACCGATTTCCCGGCGGCTACTGGAAATATGACATCAAGGACTTCGTCCTTCTGGTGAATCCATATTTTCCGCCGCAAGCGTTCCTTGACGAACTTAAGGACGCTCTACCGCGGCTCATCACCTGCTATCCCTCTCCTAATGTGCAGATGCTTCAGCTTCTTGCGGATGCGGTGAAGATTCCGGCGCATAATCTTGTCATTTGCAATGGCGTGGCTGAACTGATTCCCATCCTTCTTGGTCGACTGGGTATGAGGATTGCGGTCCCGGTCCCAACCTTCAATCCCTATGAAACCACCGCCTTGCCCGGGCGATTGTCGCGCTTCATCCTGCCACCGCCAGATTTTGAACTCGATGTGCACGGCTATGCGGCGTTTGCGCGTGCAAATGGTGTCGACGGCGCGGTGGTGATATCGCCGAATAATCCAACTTCGCGGGCCGTTCCTTATGCGGATTTGCTATATCTCGCTTCCGCGCTTCGAGATCAACAGCAACTCCTGTTGATCGATGAGTCATTCATCGAGTTTAGTGAAGTCGGACGAAGTGCGAGCTTGGAAAATCACTTGCTCGAGTTTCCCAATGTGATCGTTCTCAAAAGCCTGGGAAAGATTTACGGGACATGCGGTTTGCGGCTCGGGTATGCGGCATCGACAAATGCACAGACGATGAACGAAATTAGAGCTGCCCTGCCCGCGTGGAATGTCAACACGTTTGCGGAGTTTTTTCTAAGCAAGCTTCCTCACCTGGCGCAGGCGGCGAAGCAGAGCTGGATAGGGGTGGGCAGCGACAGGGACAAATTGTACGCAGACCTGCGCAGCATCGACGGAATGAGAGTTCTGAAGCCAGATGCAAATTTCGTGTTCTGCGAACTTCCGCCCCACTTTCCGGATGGGGACGTGATCGCCTCAAAACTTTTGAATGATAGACGGATACTGATCAGGCACAATGGCGGCAAGACGCTTCAGAATGGCAAACGATTCTTGCGCATCGCAAGCCGCACTGAAGACGACAATAGGCTTTTGGTGGAAGCACTGAAAGTCATTTCTGATTAGCGCAACCGCCCCCGGTACCGAGCCTTCGAATTCGCAGGGACAGCTCCCCCAGACTTTCTTTGGCACCGCGCGAACGGCAGGGCCACGACTCCGCCGGTACGGGGCCAAGCACAATCCATTGGGCTGATCTCATATTTTGTCGGTCGAGCGGAAGCAAGGAAGATCAAGGCGCCGCGCAATCACATCGCGGTTCTCGCCGCGCGGTCGGCGACCACAATCCTCCGGCGCGGATCGACTGTGTACAGCACTCCGGCTGATCTTCATGCCCACCTAATCTGGTATGTCTGGAGGCCCCGAGCCAGTCGCTGAACCTGCGAGGACATCGCTGGTAACCGAGAAGCCTGCGGATGCAGCCTCCTAGATGTTTAGTCCCGGCATTAGCTGGAGCAGATTGAGGGTGAATCGTTCTGGCTCTTTTGTCCAGGCCCTGCAGATGAATTCGTAGGGTGTGAGGCCTTTGAGAGTTTTGAGTCGCTTGGTGAAGTTGTAGGCGTTGACGAAGTCTGAGAGGTGGCTGCGGAGCTCGGCGTGAGTCTCGTAGTGGAAGCGTTTGACCGTGGCGTCCTTGATCGTTCGGTTCATGCGTTCGACTTGACCGTTGGTCCAGGAATGTTTGGGCTTGGTGAGGCGATGATCGATATCGTTGCGGGCGCAGGCCACAACGAAAGCATGCGCCCAGAAGAACTCCTTCCGCTCGATCTTCTCCTTGATGTCAGCCGCGGTCCAACTGTCGCCGGCCGGATCGGTGAAGTGAGTGCCATTGTCCGTGAGGACGGTGTGAACCTTATAAGGCACGGTGTTGATGAGATTCTGCAAGAAGTCGGCGGCGACGCGCCTGGTGGCTTTCTCGTGCAACTCTGTGTAGGCGAACTTCGAGGTGCGATCGATGGCGACGAGGAGATAGAGCCGGCCTTCGGCGGTGCGGACCTCAGCTATGTCGATGTGGAAGTAGCCGATTGGGTAGCTCTTGAACTTGCGTTTGATGCCTTTGCCATCTCCCACGTCCGGCAGCCGCGAAATGCTGTGGCGCTGAAGACATCGATGAAGCGATGAGCGGGTCAGGTACGGGATCGTGGCCTGAAGAGCGTAGAGACAGTGGTCGAGCGGCAACAGGGTATGCTGCCGAAAGGCCACGATGATGGCCTTGTCCTCTACCGATAGAGAGGTGGACTTTGGCTCCTTGGGTCCTGTCTTCAGATCATTGACGGAGCCGCGCGTCTTCCACTTGGCGACCGTTTTGGGATTGATCCCATAGCGCTTAGCCAGCGCTCTTAAGCTCTCTTGACTATTTTGTATTGCTCGACGCTATGGGACAAATTTTACACGGCTGCGCCACCACGACGGAGGCGGTCCGCTTTCTTCGAATCGTGCAATAAGGATGCACCATCAAAGCTCGGGACTAAACATCGAGTGCTTCCGGGAAACTTGGAAATGAGTGCGTTGTAGTCGTCAGAGAGCTTGTCCGGGGAACGCTGCCTTTGCTTTTTTCGACGACACCACGCAATGCAACCAAACCAAGGCGCGTGGTGCACTATCTCTCAAGCGTTAGCGGCTTTTTTGCTTGGACTTGGCTGGATAGGCGCTGAGCCGCTTCGTCGGTTGGGCCTCGCCTTGCCTGGTCGGCTTTGTGTCCTTCGGAGGCGGAGCTGACAGAGCGCCGCGCATGATGTCGCCAAAATCGCTTTGCTTCATCCGCATCTCATCTGCTGGCTTTGCATTGGTCTTAGGCATTCGACAAACGTCCTTCCTGTTGTCGATGTCGAGCATGATCACCTCGGCAGGCTTGGTTCGAACAATGTACAGGATGCGATAGTGGCCGGACCTCTCACGATACCCCGCCTCTCCGAGAGGCGTTTGCACTTCGTGCAGCTTTTTCGAACCGGGCGGAAAAGGGTTCGTATGAAGCGCCTTGGCTTTCTTTATCACCTGCCGCCTGATCTTTGGCGGCAGTCCCGCGATGAAGTCCAGCGCGGAGTCGGTAAATGCAAATCCAACGATGGGCATTTAGTCTTCCGAGAGGGCAGACAGACGTGCACTAAGCTCCGACCCACTGATTAGCTTTGTTGACCCCTTCTGTAACTCACCTAGACGAGTGCGCGCGGTATTATTATCGAGCGCATCTTCTGCGTCTTCAAGCATTTGGTCTTCAACGCGAGCGGCGCGCTCAAGATATCCCTCAATTCGCTTGATTTGCTCCTTGTCGTGAGGAAGCGGAAAGTCAGCAATGCGCGCCGGTGTCGCCTTCCTACCGTAGCTGAACCGCCAGCGCTCATTGCGGATCGCGGCGGCTGCAACATAAAGCATGGCATGCGGGACGCCTTCCTTGGGGAGCAAGACGAGACAGTCGTCCGTTACGCCACAAGGCCATTCCTGCACATGAGCCACGGCGATTGAGCCCGTACTAGGAACAGTAACAAACGGCGGCTCAAGCACTCCCTCAAAGTCAAAGAAACCGTAGCATCCGTTATCCATTCCACTCGATGAGATAACGAGAGAATTTCCGGCCAAGAGCGCTTCTTTGTTGTGCAGGGCTTTCTGACCATAAGCGATATCAAAATAAGCGCCCACTGTGCCCGGCTCGGAGCGCAGCGGCCGAATCTTGCGGGCTTTCCTCAGGTCGACTGGGTTGTCGGTATTAAGGCGCACAACGTCGGCCGCATGAGCCGCCACAAAGGCGGTTCTGCCTCTAATGACCTCAAGGACGGCATCATCAAGCTCATTCTCGGGCAACTCTCGCGCGCGAATGTAAGCCCCTGGTGCAAAGCTGACGTCCTCGTCAAGCTTCGACCAGCCAGAAAAACCCGGCTCAGATTTGCTTTCGCGATAGTGGCTCAACGCCTTTGACAGCTCACTACCTTCGCAAGGAATGCGCACTCCTTTCTTGAGCCTAAAGCCGTCATTTTCAATCCGCGCAAAGAATACCGGCTTGTTTGCCGAGTGAGGAATTCCCTTCCGCAGAACGACTATGACTGTGTACGGTTGCGCATAAGGCTGAAACAGCTCGTCAGGAAGCTTTATCGCAGCCTCTAGCGAGTTTTTCTCCAGAATGGATTTGCGCCATTCCGTCTTATTGCTTTTCACGAGAAGCGACAACGGTATGATTGCGGCAAATCTGCCGCCCTGCGAAAGCCCCTCAAGCGCGCGCTCAACGAAACGCTCCGTTGGCGCATCTGTGTTTTTGTGCGGGTAAGGCGGATTCATCAGAACGACGCTCGTTGACTTCATCGGATACTCTGGCGCCGTGAATGCGTCCCCGCGATGCACGCTCGACGACCCGTCTCCCCGGAGGATCATATTCGCTACGCACAAAGCGGCCGTGATGGGCTCATCATCAAATCCGATGAGGCGCTTTTTAACAAGCTTCACCATCTCAGAACGTGAAAGCTTATGCTCGCGCGCTATGCGATCCATCGCTGCAATGAGAAATCCGCCCGTACCGCAAGCCGGGTCAAGAACGATGTCGTTCTTGGTGACCTCGACAAACTCCGCGCAGAAGCTCGCGATATGACGGGGCGTAAAATACTGGCCAATCGTGTTTCCGCCAGCGTAGCGAAAGAACGTCTCATAGAGTTGACCTAGATAGTCGTGCTCGGCCGTGAGAACAGAGACATTCAAGCGCTCAAGAATACTGATGATTCGGCGCGCTTTAATTGCAAGCTTGTCGTTGGCCTCATCGACATGGAGGCTTTTTGCCAAGTCAGGCTTTTGGGCTTTCCAGAAGGCCTGCTCACAGGCCTGATTGATGTCACCCAGAATGTATTCAGGGTCTTTTCGCAACTGTCCACGGGATTGCCACAGCGCCAACATGCAAGCACCGACAACGGCTGGCCGTGACCGATCGTTGACGTTGGACTCTCGCAACAGGCGATTAATCTCATCGGCCCGCGCAGCCAGCACATCTGGCGTGGGGACAGATGGCCGCAGATCCGCAGTTGTCTCAGGCCGGCGCAGCCTGTCGGTATCAATCCGATTAGGTATCCAGCCTATAGGATTTCCTTCATAGGTGGCGGCGCGCCATTTCTTGCCATCCCACTTGAAGACCCGAACTTCAAACGCGTCCTCGCTCGTGCCAGCAACCGCAACGGCAAGAGGACTGTAGCCAGCGTCAATGAGAGCGCGACCGTAGACCGTCGTGACTTCTTTTGCAGCTTTATCGATGTCTGCGACAGACGCCTTGGCCTCGATGACGAGCAGGGGTTGGAGGGTTTGCCGATCAACAAGAACACCTTCGGGCAAACCGTGCCCGATTGCAGTCACCTTGCTACGGTGAAGAAATACGTCCCGCAGGTGGTCATGGTCCTTGTATTCGTGCTGCCGCAAAAGTTCGCCATTGGGAGCGCGCCGCGTATCCCAACCTTGAGCAGTCAGCAATTCGGTTAGCAGGTGCTCAGCGCGAACCTCAGATACTCTTACTCGCGCCATTGCTTTTTGCCCTTCGGGCGATACATCATCAGGCGCTTGCCTTCGATGCGACGGACGCCAGTCGCCGTTCTTTCGCCATCCGTCTTTTTGCGTGTGTTGTATTTAAAATCGAGTTCAGCCGCGTACAGGAACCGTTTCCACCAATACGGTGGAAGGCTATTTCGGAAAAAAAGCGGAGCATTGACGGGGACGCATCATGCCGTGAGCCGTCAGCACCTTCATGCCAATTAAGGACGCTCTCACCGCGTAGAAATGGCTGTTTCCGGAACGATCAACGTCTCGGACCAACTGTTTCGCAAGCGGCGGCGTTTTGCCAGAGCAGCGTGTGGGCCGAGCGAAACGCGAAGGGCGTAATGCAATCGTCCCAGACTTGCCGCAGCCACCTGGCAGAACGATTCCTCCTTCAGGTTTGTCTGTGATTTCCGGGGCGAAGTCCACGAGCCTCGCGCTGCGGCTCCGCAGTTGCTCATTGCCGTTGATGTTCGGCGTGCGGTTCTGAAATGCTGAGGGCATTCAAACTCTCGAGGTTAAATTCCATACTAACACGACTTTAGATTGATTGACCGTTGCCGAGCGCAGATGGCCGTCCAGTGTTTGACTTTCGGGTCATTAGTTAGGATCGACCGATCTCTAGCGGCGCACATCATTTCCTGCTTGATGCAGATCCACCAGGCGGCTGAACTGCTTCCGGTCGGGTAAGAGCGGATTTTTCCGTGGCGAGGCGGGGCTCATTTTTACCCGCCACACCTGTTGCGAACTAGGCTAGGCGCGAGCAATGTTCGCAGCGCGGCCGCCCTCCGGTGCCGGAGGCGAGATATTGCCGTTCGATGTTATTGCCCTCGGTACACTTGTCGTTGTCGTGATAGACGTTCCGCGCATTGGGCTTCTTTGAATGAAATGGTGACACCTTCGACATAAACCGGCCCTTCCCGATGGATGGTATTTATTCGCACAGGATAGCAAACATGTGGGTTTGATTTGATGCAGTAACCCCGCGGTCAGCGCATGAATTTCGCGCTCCATCGAATTCTTCGACGAATTTCATCGATCACAGATCGAGATGCGCAACGCGACTATCCCCCTTGATGAGCTTTGCGGATCGACGCTCATTTCATGTCAGGTTGCTGGGACGAGCTACGACGTCAGCAGAATCAAGGTAAACGGCGTCGCCGACCTGCACACGACGAAGACACTGCCGGTATGCGCCGCTGCTGGTCTCGTATATCTTCTCAACCGTACTAGGCAGGTCCTCTCCATCATGGATAAAGACCTCTGCAAGGGGGCGACCGGTCATCGTTGCCGACCGCGAGAGGCCCAGAAGACCGAGCACTGTCGGCGCAAAATCGCAAATACTCGAGGGGATATGTGAAACAAAGCCGCCTTTGATCAGCGGTCCCGCCAAAATGCCGACCGACGACATCTCCTTGGCATGCAGCCCGCCGTGCACTCCGAAGCCGACAGGCCTATCCGCACTCCAAGTGCGGCCGCTAAGGCCAAATGGATCGAGTCTGTCATCCGACCGGAACGAGAACAGGATGTCCGCCGATCGGGGATGGTCGGCGAACACCAAATGGCGGGCAAAGCTGCCTGGTGCAATGCCATCGAGCGCGCCACCCGCGGTGAACATCGGCCCACACCAGGGCCTTTCGATCATCGCCCCGACCGCACGGCGGATAACGTGTTCCGATGGCTCGGTGAGGTAAATTGCTCCGACCTGCCCAGGTATGACGATGGCATCGATCCCGGCCGCCGGTGTCGGGCCACAGCGCAGCCCCGCAACCTCCAGCGTCTCGAATAAATCGGCCTGCGCATGCACCGTCACGTGTCCATGATCGGAGGCGGCGATCAGGTGCACGCCTTGGGACAAGCCCTCAGCCTCCCACCAATCGAGCACGCGGCCAAACTGCCGATCGACAAAGCCGATTGCTTCAAGCGTCTTTGGCGCGCCAGTCCCACAATCGTGCGAGGAGATATCGGGCTCGCCGAAGGAGAGGATTGCGAGGTCGGGCCGAAGCCGAGGCCAGAGGACGTCGAGAAATGCTGAAGTCAGAAAGGCTTGAGAGGCAAGATCTGGGGTTCCAGTGGGCGGGGGCGCCGGCGTCGGCCCCAGCAGAGTCTCCACTTCTCTGAGCATCTCGGCCGAGGTCGCCACGCAAGGGAAGTGACCGGAGAGCGTCACTTGGCCGAACTTTCGAGCCTTATGGTTCAGCAGGCGCGTTGCCCCCGCCGAGTTGGAAGCCAGGACCGCGAAGGTCCTGCCGTTCGCCGCTAAGATCTCGCCAAGTGACGGCACACCTAGTAGATGGCCGTCGCTCGCGGCATCAAGATCCTCGATCATGCGCGCGTCACTCGTGTCGACGGAGCGCGGAATCGGCGACTGCTTGTCGAGATATGAGTTTCCAACGATGCCGTGGCGATCCGGCGTCGCGCCAGTGACGAGGCTCGTGAGCGCGATTCGTGTTTCGCTGGGATAGACGGTGCGCTGCCGGGCCAGCACCGCACCGCGGCGCTGAAGCCTTATCAGATTCGGTGTTAGTAATGGCTTGACGAGATCGGGGCGAAGCCCGTCGAACAGCACGATGAGAACCCGATTCCGGTGCGGTCGTTCGAACATGATCGTAAAGCTTTCGTCTAGCTGGGAGGTAGCGGACCGGGAGCGCCCAGGACTTGGCTGACGCGCCGCCCATCGACTTGGAACCGACAATGATTGCTAGCGCTGGCGCAATGCGGGCACGGAGCTCCCGGCTATACTGACCAACGCCCGGCCAGCGTGTCGACCAGTCCCGAGCCAGAATTAGCGGCTCGCGAGCCAGCAGCTCTCCTCATCCGTAGTCTGGGCCGAGTTGGATTGGACACCGGCTGCAGTGTCAGCAGTTTGGTCTGAGCATGGTCGCCTAATGCACGTCTCCGGGCGCAGCGCAAAGTCTCGGAATTCATCACAGGCCCCGAGGGTCGCCGAGCCCCGGCGGGACGTTAGGCAGGACATCGAACAAGCCGAGGGTAGCCTTGGCCTCGCAAGCAACATTGGCAAATGCCGCGTCCAACCGAACCTGCTCGCCGCCGTAGCCGATCCTGAACTGGTCGCCATCGCGATTGAGCCAGGAATCGTCCCTGATGTGGGTCGTTTCGCGTGCCGGCTTGAGTCCAGCGATGCATCTCGTGTGCTTGGGAGGAATTCCGCAGCTGTGGAGCTTGCAGACACCGGTCGGCGTGTTGAAAATTGATATGCCTGATTAACGGCGATCGCATCGAAGCCCAGTAGGCGCTGCTGGGCCGCACGATTTGCGGGCTTTGCTCTCGAAGGGAGGGACCCGTTGAGCCATTCTGCCAATAGTGACAAGTTTGAAAGCCTGCAAGTCATCAAAGGACACTTGAGGGTTTCTACTCGCCCTCAAACGAGCTAACAACTTTGGTTATCGTTTTTTGAAATGAAACGATCTAATAATACGATGCTAGTTGCTATCTCTTCTTATCTATCTTTGCAGTCGCGCCATGAAGCGCGACGTCCAATTTTCAGCCAGTCTTGCGTTCGACCCCGTCGCATCGGCACTGGCAAGTATCCTGGCCTATGGTCGCCGTTTGGCATCAGTAATGCGCGCGCATCAGTGAGCGGGGCTTGTCAAGTGGCGGAACCGCAGGACGAGGAGCGCCGCATAGATGGTCGTTCCTATCGACAAGCCAATCCATATACCAATGGCGCCCAGACCGACCTTCAGACCGAGCCAATAGCTGAGGGAAAAGCCGATCAGCCACCAAGCAATGGCCGCAAACAGAAGCGGCACCCGCGTGTCCTTCAGTCCGCGCAGGCCGCCTGCCGCAATGCACTGGGCGGCGTCAGTGATAGAGAGGGTTGCGCCGACGATGAGGAGCTTTGCAGCGAGACCGATCGTCTCGGAATCGCGGGCCGATCTGCCCAGGAACAGCTCGACGATCTCAAAACGCCCGGCGATCAGCGCGAGGGTTAGCATTGCGGCTATGACAATACCGATCAGCATCGCGGCCAGATTTGCCCGCTTGACGCCTGCAGTGTCGCGGCGGCCGGCTGCATGGCCAACGCGCACGGCTGCGGCTGTGCCAATGCCGAGATAAATCATGAACAGGATCGCGGCGATCTGAACCGCGATCTGATGAGCGACCAGTGCACTGGTGCTGATCAAGCCTGCCAGCAGCGACGTGGCCCAAAATAGTCCCGACTCGATCAATGACGCGATGGAGATCGGCGTTCCAACTGCGATGAGCTGCCGCATTGCGCGCCAATCGAAAAGCCAGAGTTGCGCAAGCACATGGTAGTCACGGAACGGCTGGCGCAGTGCAGCGAACCACAAACCGGCCAAAAACATGCCGCAGTTCACCAGCGTGGTCGCAAGCCCTGCCCCGAACAGCTCCAGCCGGGGCAGCCCAAGCTTTCCATAGGTCAGCATGTAGACCAGCAAGGCATTGAGGGGGATGGCTGATAGCGTAATCCAGAAGACAGGCTGTGGCCGATGGACCGCCCCCATGAAACTGCGGATAGCCAAAAACGCCAGTGCCGGAGCCGCGCTGAAGCCTAATCCGAAGAGGTATTGCTGGGCGAGCCGCGCCACATCCGGGGCCTGGCCTAACGCAAGCAGTATTTGCTCTGCTCGCAGCGCCACAGCAATGATCGGGAACGACAGGACCAGGGCCGTCCATAAGCCCATGCGCAGCGTACGCCGTACCGCGGCTAGATTATTCGCGCCAAACGCCTGCGCTGCCAAAGGCGCGATGGCACTTAGTAGCCCCACGCCGAAGGTGACGCTGATGAGATAGAACCGGCCTGCCAGCGCTGCCGCGGCGAGCGCCTCAGTGCTGATGCGCCCGATGAAGGCAAGATCGGTCGTCATCATTGCGATCTGCCCAACCTGCGTCAGCACCATTGGCCACGCGAGTTTCGCGGTTTCGCTGAGCTCGACAGCGAAACGACGGATGGCCGTCCGTGCATTCACTTCTGGTCGCGAGATTAATAGCGGCCTTGTCTTGGTTATCTTGTCCATAATCATGCCGCCGTTTGCGTCGGCGAACGACGTGCCGCCTCATTCACGGGCCGCTTCCTGGCCGGAATTCGCGATCAGCCCGCATGGCTCACAGGCAGCCTCGTGCGGCCGCACGGTTAGACGCGAAAATGGCTTGGACGCTGGGCACCGACCATCGAGGCCCCGATTTTCGCATGCGATAAGCGGCCAAGGAGAGGCTGCAGATGCCGCCGCGGACTTGGCCAATCGCCGCAATCGCGCAACGAGACGGCGTGCATCGGGCTCGAGCGAGGTCGATCACAGAGGTAAAGTCATACGCGAGCCACTGCGTTGATGCGAAGATTGGAGGACGCGAAATCGGGCCCGATCGACGCCATGAACTGAGAGCCATCATCCCGTAAGCCATACCTGCACTCCTGAGCAATCCGATGAGATTCTCCCCTTCAAAGCACATGCCAACTGCGACAGCGTGATTATAGGTGCTTGCTCATCCAAGCCGCCTCTCGCGGGAGCGACAGGATGTCGCAAATAGGACAATCGGCATTGCACGCTCGAGCCCCTGAGGGCGGCGAAGCGACCACACGATGATTGGCTATTTCATCGGTCATGAAGATCTGGCGTTATGAAGATCTGGCGGGATGATTTGCCACGAGCTCTGTACACTCGCGCTTGCTCGCGACTGAATCACGGACATCGATATGTAGTCACATATCAAGAGCAGCGCGGCTTCGATCCCAGTCTTGGCGCATTGCAGAATGAAGTGCTCTCGGCATTGGGTCACAAGGCAGGAAGCCATAGACGTCAATGGTGGCTTTCCGTCCCGTGGCCTCGCGCACGTCTGTCCAGTTCGTCCGCAGCGGACACATTCCGCTCGGCGGCTGCAGCCGTTCTTTCCATCTGTTTTGGTGAGGGCATGCGCCAGCTTGCGGGTCGATCGCGCGAGAACATAATAGGGACAACAAGCCCGATCGGCCGTTTTGTGGGCGGCGAGCGGCTCGGCCCAGACAAGCAGTACGATCCGAGCTGCGAGGGAACATGAAAGTGGCGAATCCGAACGACTACAGTACTTCGCCCCCTTTGTTAGCCATACCCGGCAAGGTCTCCGTTTGAAAAGCGATGATGTGCGCTAGCCGGTCTTAGGTAGCGCCGGTATTGTTGTGCTTTCATTGAATCTCTGCGTGCTCATGTGAGCTTTCAGCTGCCCATACTGCGGATTCCGACGAAGTCGCCCGGGCGTACCGATATGAAGTCGCCCGTGGATTCCGAGACGATGTCGCCCACCTTTCCGATTTGATCTCGCCCAGCGGCGAGGCGTTCTGGCCGGCTGGTTCTCTGGCATCGGTCAAGCCGCGCGGTCAATCTGGAATCACCTTTTTTCTTCTTCTGCGGTTGCTGTGGGCATGTGGGCAACGCGATTGCGTTGTCCAAGCGCAGGGGCATGTCCACAGCGCTCAGGTCTTTCGGGCGGATTGCCGGGTTCGGCGCAGGCTCTCACCGGTGAGGTCGAGCCGATGGGCATTGTGGACGAGGCGATCGAGCACGGCGTCGGCATAGGTGGGATCTCCAATGAGCAGATGCCACTGGTCCACGGGGAGCTGGCTGGTGACGATGGTGGAGCGATGACCGTAGCGATCTTCGAGGATTTCCAGGAGGTCGTGACGGGCGCCGGCATCGAGCGGCTCGAGCCCCCAATCATCGAGGATCAGCAGATCGACACGGCCAAGGCTGCGCAATAGGCGTGGGTGACGACCGTCGCCGCGGGCGAGCGCCAGATCGTCGAACAGGCGCGGGACGCGCTGATAGAGCACGGAGCGATTGTCGCGACAGGCCTTGTGGCCGAGCGCCGAGGCGAGCCAACTCT
>Ga0214543_1004978_pt1 | contig 24864 bp, 11 predicted proteins | sample CNSS2metaG_FD_160094 | JGI IMG/M metagenome (GOLD analysis project Ga0214543, IMG submission 160094) | Root nodule microbial communities from cowpea collected in UCLA plant growth center, Los Angeles, California, USA - CNSS2 | ecosystem: Host-associated > Plants > Roots > Nodule | place: USA... | reverse complement strand
GCTGAAGTGCTTGGGTCTCTCTGTTATATACTACTCCATTTCTGTCACTCCTTCAAGATGTTTGCTGAAGTATACGAGAAAACATATATGAGAATATAAATAGATGAAGATGATAATGAATAAAACTTTATTATGGTATCATTTCTCACCAGTTTTGCTAAAGAATAGGTTGTTAGGGTAAACTTAAATTAGGAGTTATTGAGCAGACTTTATGAGTGGTTACATTTGTGATGTTTTAGAAGAGAAAAAGTCAAAAGTTTTATGTGTTATGTTTCGAATGTTAATGGTGATTAGTGTTATGTTTTTGTAATAATTGGAGACATTATGGCTTGCAGATGAAAAGCCAAATGTAAGTCCTATAAATCGTAGTGTCTTGCTCATATGAAATACACAAGTGAAGTAAATCATATTTTCAGAGATAGAGTGTTTTTGCTAACAAAATGGTATCAAGAACCAGTTAGCCTGAGTCTCTGAGAGTGAAAAAAAGTATGAGTGATGGCCAACAATATTTCCTTACCCCAGTTGACACAAAAATCCGACTACGATAAGTGGAGCATGCAGATGATGGCCTACCTCAGATCCCAAGACGTGTGGGATGTAGTTCAAGGTGGCTTCGAAGAGCCAGAGGATTTTGATGAACAAAGAGTTGCCCAGATTGCTGCGTTGAAAAAAACACGAGTCAAAGATAGGAAAGCTATGTATGCATTGTACCGAGTTGTGGACGATGCAGGCCTTGAGAAGTTAGCAAACGCTACGACTTCAAAAGCGGCATGGGAGATCTTGGAGAAAACATATAAGGGAGATAACCGTGTGAAACAGGTTCGTCTTCAAGTTCTCAGAGGTGAGTTTGAGAGGTTGCTGATGAAGGAGAACGAAGGGGTAACCGAGTTCATATCTCGGGTGGAGACTGTGGCAAACCAACTTGACAAGAATGGGGAGTCATTGACAATTGACTGTGGTAACCGAGTTGTGGAGAAAATTTTAAGGTCATTGACAATTGACTTCGACAACATTGTGTGTGCTATACAGGAATCCAAAGACCTCTCAAAGCTCACGGTGGAGGAGCTTATTGGGTCTCTAGAAGCCTATGAACAAAGAAGAAGAAACACGAAGGAGGACTACCTTGGCCAAGCTCTCCAAGCAAGGACAAATTTCAAGGAGAAAAAGATGTTTGGAACTCAGAACACTCGGGGCAGAGGAGGAAGAGATCACGGGAGTCGAAACCGAGGTCCTGGAGGTAGAGGTCGAGGACGTAGTGGTCAAGGTCGAGATGATTATGAAGACAGCGCTCCCAGCCTGCAAAATTGGCGAGGTCGAGGTCGAGGTGGAGGCCGAGGAGGTCGGTCAGGCAACAATGGTGAGTGCTACAAGTGCAGCAAGCCCGATCACTATGCAAATGAGTGTAGATCGGTCAAGTGTTATAACTGTGGTAAGACTGGTCATTTTGCAAAGGATTGCCGATCTCAGAATAGGAGAAATGAATCAACAAATTTTCTTATAGAAGAGGTTGAAGAACAAGCTGGAATATTGTTGATGGCCAGTAGCGAAGCGAGCTTGGCACATGATGTGAAGTGCTCGGCATATGATATGAAGAATTGGGCAAGGGAGGAAACTGATGAGGATGAGATGTTGCTGACAGTTTTGCCAAAGAATAGGTCACAGCTTGAAGATGTTGGATAGGATTGGGTATGAATGAAATATGAGGAAAAGATAAAATTGAGGAGAAATAGACGTACGTGAAAGGAAACAAAGTGTGTTTGATTAAAAAAAATATATTATGGAGGAAATAATAACTCATTAAACGAGATAAAATAACGACTACAATCATTTTAGTTTTAGGCCACAATCTAGAGGATTGACCACAGATTTTACATGTGTTGTAAGTGATCATAATATTTCATATACCATAGTTAATCACTTTAGACCATGGTTCAAGAAATACGTTTTTTTTTTTCCTTCAAAATAGTGTATTCTCTCTTAAATGTCTTCAAAATAGTGTATTCTCTCTTAAATGGTGTTATATATTTGTTTGTAGACTTCACATGACATGATAATGTTTCAAAGATTTAATATAATTTAAAAAATAAATAAATAAAATAAAATTGTGTTGTTACATTTATTTTACTGATTAAATATTATTTTATTTTAAAACCAAATTTATTATAATTTACTCCTAAGTCTCTCTTTTTTATTCATTCTATAAATATCACATATGTGCATGGGAAAAATACATACTTAACAAACACTACAACTCATACAGGAGTGTTGTCTTCTTTCCTATACTATTTTTGAAAATAGTGGTGTTCATCGGGTTCACTAGTGCAGTTTTGACTATTTAACTCGCGTTATAGGCCTCGGTTATAAGGAAACCAAAGCATATAATGACGCAGTGACATTTTTGCAATTCCTAACAGCTTTTTTGCCTCGATTCCTTTAACCCAAAGCAGAATATACTTTTCTGCCTCGGTTGTAGTAGACCCGCTGCCATTAAGCCTTTTAGTCTTCGGTTTCCTTAACCTGAAGCAAAAAATTAATTGGGAGATGGACATTTGGCCTTGGTTAAAATTGGACCGAGTCCAAAAATCACTATTTTACCTCGGTTAAAAATTGAACTGAGGCCATATACCAAATTAGGGATTTAAAACGCGAATGCACTATTCTTCACCTTCCACAACGCAACATTCATGTTTTCTCTCCTCTATCGCGCCTCCTCCGTCCACAACCATCGTCGTCGAGCCTCCATTCGCGACATTAGCCACCGTCGAGCCTCATTCCACGTTGTTGCGGTCCTTTGGGTTCCACAATAGCCGCTGGTTATTCCTACGCAGTCACTAGTTCGTCCCACACAGCCACCAATTCGTCCCACATAGCCACTACGCTAGCCTCTGTCAACCTTAACTACACTCCTTTGGTGCCTACAATTAATGTTGCTTCACTTCGTTTTCTCTTTTGTTGTCTTTATAAGTTGTTTTTATTTTCCCTTTTCTTCCAAGTAATGTCATTTGGCAAGAAAACAATTAAGTGTTGGCATCACATCACCAATTTAAGGTCAACGTCTTATGTCCATGATATAAATAAAATAAAAATACGAATAGAAAAAAGTGCTTGGTCTCTTTGTTTTCTTTTGTTTATGTTGTGATGCCGTTTATTTACTAGATTTGGGCAAATGAATTTGTTTAGGGGATCAATCGGGCACAATCATGGCTAGGTCTTCTAATCACTTATGTATAATTCACCCGTTCTCTAGTGTGTTCTGTTCACCGTTGGATGAGCAAACGAGTATTAAATGCAATAATCAATGTTAACAACTACCTTACTTAGACCTTTGATATATATACTACTTGTAATGGACTTTTATTTACCACCGACCTAATTACCTAATTATGACCCAATCATACCTTACTATAATTAATTAGCTGATTTGTGTTAAATTATTTATAGATTAGTTTTTTATCAATCGATCAATCATGTTCGAGATCGACGACCTTCATGACCGATTGACATGTAGACCGGTCTACTGCTCTTGATTGTCTGAATGGTCGGCCTATATTATTTAGAGAGTATTTTCAGTGAGTTGGAGAGTGATTCTATCCAGTTATTTACAAAGTATTTTCGATAAGTTGGAGAGTGATTCTATCTAGTTGGTATGCTTTGGTTTTTTCCCTTTACTTCTAGTTGTTGTACGATCCTGACGATTGTTCTAACTGATCAGCACCTTAGTTGGTCCCTTGCTCTTGGATATCTTGACTGGTCGGTCCATACTATACATTGGCCCCAAGCCCGACCATTGTTGAAGATTGGATGTGAAGGGGTTCGTATTGTTGGGTATCATTCAACTATTGGTCATTGTAATCACTCAACCATACTGTCTATGCTATTAAGTCATTTGAAAAGTGGTCGTTAGGGCTCGAGAGGTTGGGACGCTTTGGTAAATGTGCTCTTAGCCCTAACACCGGATGTGAAGCGTCAAATCTTGCACGGCTAGATCTAACAGTTTAAGCAACGTGACTATTGGCCTTCCGTTTCTGTCAATAGCAATAGGGTTGGCTTGTCATTTTCATCTTTTTCCTCTCATAGCTCTACTTTTACCGATCATTTTTTTTCTAGAGGTAATAATGTTTACCATTCACATTTCTTCGTTTGAAGAGTCTTCTAGTCGGGAGGTTCAAGGGTATGCTGACGGTGCTACCTCGTCATCATCGTCGCTTGGATCTTCGTCTGGCAACTAGAAGTCAATCGAGGTGCATGAGTATGTCACTCGATTTCACTAGGGTGACAATCTTCATGATTTGGCCAAACAGGTGGATGTGCTTGGTGTTAACATAGATGATTACGTCGTGAACTTCCGGATGTGCAAAGGGAATTAACATGTGTGCCACAGTCGGGGAAGTTCAAGCTGGACATCTTTTTTGTGTATACATGCTTCTTTACTGATTTGTTCGTCATGATTCCCTTTGACAACTTCCAAGTGGGAGTGCTGCGAGCATTTAAAATTGCATCGACCTAACTTCACCCAAACGCTTGGTCTGCCATTCAAGTCTTTTGGTTCTTATGCATGGTGTTGGGCCTAACCTCACCATTCAACACCAAACCAACTAGCAAAATTGCACAAGGACCATTCAAGCCAAAGTCAGTTTTCAAAACAGATTTAGTGTCAAAATCTAATGTAGTCATATCATCATCAGGATTATCATTCAAAATAGTTGATGTAGGAAACTTAGAATCAATATTCACGTTAGCCTCAATGTGAGTAGTTATACTAGTCTACATTTAAAAAAAATTATCATTTAAAATTGCATCCAGATTAAGGAAATCATTAGCATTAATGTTCAAGTAAGGAACAATAGTTTCTACATCAATATGCTTAATGGCCAAAGCTAGGAGCAGCTCAAGAGTTTGAAAAAATTAGGTCATTTATTTAAAACTTATTTTTCAAGCTTTTTTTTTATGCAAAATTATTTATTAAATTGTGATAATTAATTTCATTTAAAATTTCTTTTTCTATAGATAATAATGTTAATCCATTTAATCTTTCTTGAGACATTGTTGATCTTAAATAAGATTTTTTGCTGTGAGAAACCTCCCTTTCTTCCATTGGCTTGGATAATATATATTTTTGTCAAGAGCATAATCATCATTTAGTCTTAATCTCCTCCTCGTTACCACGGGTTTGACAATCAAAAGTATTCTCATCACTAGCTACTTCTTTTTTTCTGTTGTTGCTTTCACCTATATCTATGTTGTTATTATCTTGTTCTTTCAAAGAGCACCCAACTATATTTTCTAATTCATTTTTCTTATCTATTTTTATAATTCATATCTCCTTTATGTGATGCAATTAAAGCCTCAATTATTCTTTTCTTTTGGAAGTTTGAATAGCTTGATTCAAATTTTACAGTTGACATATCTATATATTTTTATATGAAATAAAAAGTTATAATATATAAATCACTACTCAAGATAAGTATATAAACCAAATAAGGAATGAATTAACAATAAAATTTGGTTCTGATTGTCAAGAAAGTAAACTCGATAGTAGACTTGTCTTGATGTCTCAAGTCTCTTTCTCCTTCTTAATTATCAACTTTTTCACAAACCTTAAGATTACTCATTAATAAAAATAATTAAAAAAATTATTGTTCTTCTCACCTCGATAATAAGTTTTTTTTTCCTAAACTTGAATTATCTTTCTACAAAAATTTCAACTTTGAATTATTCTCCAATTAATTTATTATCCATGAAAAGACTAAACCCTAATCTAATTAATAATTTTGTAGAAAAAATGCATTTCCTTGTCAAAATTTATGAGAAAAAAAACTTCCGAAACTCATAAATCGAAAAATACCGAAAAAAATTGGGAAAAAGAAACTCATTTTTAATTCTAATACAAATTCAAAACAGAATAAAAACAACAACACAAATAGAAATACATACTAACTACAAATGAGAATGAAATAATTGGTACACATGAACATTATGAGATTCAATGAATGTAATTTGGCAAAACCCTATTGAAAAGGAGTCTTAGAAGAGAAGGAAGTAATGAGAGACAAAAGTGTAAGACCCGTGAAAATTAATTAATTAAATATTTAATTAATTAATAAATGCAGGTAGAAAGCACCTTTATGACATTAATTGTTGTTTAATGTAACGTGGAGAAGTTCTAGCTCAATTGGTTGAGAGTACTTTGATTGTGTGAGAGGACTTGGGTTTGAGTCCTATGTATGCCAATTATGTGTTGTTGTTTTATTATTGATTTTAAAGATATGTATGATGATGTGATTGACATTGTAGACAATGTTGATTTGTGTATATCATCAAATGTGATTTGGTATGGTGGTTGTGCTTTGGCCTTATGAGTGGAAGGTCATGGTTCAAACCTGGTGGGCAAAGAATAAGCTTTATTTTTGCTAACTAATAATTGGGGTATGAATGTGAAGGGGTAAAGAAAAGCCTAGCAGAATGGGGTAGTCAAGGGGGTTGGAAAATTACCAAATAATTAACATGCGAATCAAGGATTTCCTCATCTCAATTTTTGATCACTAATTCCAGGTTAGGGGAGCTGTACTTTGTGTATGTAAATAATCTGTCAGTGTTATGAGTTTGAGTTCCAATTGGTTCATGTTTGATTGGGAAAATTCGTGCTTGATGTGCTGTGATTGGAAATTGGAGTATTTAAATTTGGGTGTATGATTATGTATGGGTAATGTGTTGAGGGAGGAGGGTTTTTATATTTCAGGTTGTTGATGGTTGTATGTTCGAATGTGGTTGTCAATATATGTGAAAAGCTAGGTTTTGGGTGCTAATGGCCCTTACAATTACATTAGTATCGATTGCATGTTTGGTGGTATATTTTTGGGTATGAATTGACACTGTTTTGGGTAAAATGCGTGTGTGATAGTGAGGGAACTCTGCAAGTCTCGCCCAAGCGAGTCTATCTCGTCTAGGCGAGAGTTGCAGAACCTCACGTCTGGTTTGGGTCGCGCTGCTCGCCCAGGCGAGCTTGGTTTGGTGTTGAGCGACTTAGTCTCGCTCAGGCGAGGGACAACTCGCCTAAGCGAGGTCGCGAGGAAACTTGGGCGCTTTTGAGCGCGATATCTCGCCTAGGCGAGAAGTATTGGTGTTTTGAGTGACTTCGTCTCGCTTAGGCGAGAGACATTCGCATGAGCGAGGTCGCGATGAGAAATGACGTTGTTTAAGTAGTTCCAGGTTTAGGCGAAGGGTGGGTGTTACTTTGAGCGATGGTGCAGCTCGCCCAGGCGAGGGAATCTCGCCTAAGCGAGATAACGAGAGATTGTGGTTGTTTTAAGCTCGCTCAAGCGAGGCGAACTAGCCTAAGCGAAGCAGAGGGCTTAGCTTGGGCAAGGGTCCCTAGCTTAAGCGAGTTTATGTGATTTACTATGGTTTTATGTCCTTGTGAGTGTCTTTTGGCTGTTTATACTAAGGTTAGGTTGTATATGCATGTGGTGTGGTGTTTGGGCTTGAAAGACTAAGTCCATTAGGGGTCTGGGATGTGCTCGGAGGTTAGACACATGATGGGCATGGAACTGGTTGAGTTCCCATCGGCTAGTTCATGCATATGACTCATGAAGGACTATGACTTAGTTTCGTGGGAGCACAGGGAAGTCCCAAGACCTAGTTCATGCATATGACTCATGAAGGACTATGAGGTCATGGTTGGGTGATTTGGAAATTATGAGTTTTGTACTTATGTTGTTTTGGGTTGGGAAACATGTTTATTTCATATATTTGTTTATACTTTATTGTGCATAGCTCACCCTATCTGTGTGTGTGTGGCGATGATCGGATATCTTCTTATCCGGGAGCAGATGATTTGACAGGTGAGCTAGGAGACGCTTAGACTCGGAGCGTGGACTAGCTTGGGATTTTTGTACATATATTTATTATTTTAGTTTTGAGATAATTATGTAATCATTTCGGGAGCCATTGAATTTTAATTCAGTTTTATTATTATGGACTCCTGGTTTATGACAGTTATATTAAAGTTTTAAATTTCCCGTGTTTTTGGGAAATAGTTTTATTAAATGCGGACTTTAATTTAATTTGGAATTATTTATTAAATATTCGTAATGTTCCTCAGAGATGTTAGAAAAAGTCACATAGAGATAAAAAGATAAAAAATAAAATAAAATCTAGATTGATTATAAAAGAATAAGGATAACTAATCATTCTTTCTCTCGTAAAAGAAAATATAATTTACTAAATAAAGGTTTTACCTCATTAATTATCATTTTTAATACGAATAAAAATTACTCTCATAAACCCTATAGAAAAAGGACTCTTAGAAAATAAGGAAGTAACGACAGGCAAAAGTCGCACATAGAGACAAAATGATAAAAAAATAAATAAAATCTAGATTGATTATAAAATAATAAAGATAACTAAGCATTGTCTTTTTCGTAAAAAAAATTATAATTTACTCAATAAAGGATTTAGCTCATTAATTATCATTTTTAATATCAATAAAAATTAACAAACACTAATAATAAATTAATTAAATTTTATTTTCAAACATCAACCTATAATGAATTTAATAAAGTCATATTCGTAATAAAATAAGTTTTTGAGGCTTTTTTTTCTTAAAAATAGTTTTATAATTAATTTAATAGAAGTATATTAGTACAAAAAAAATAGAGGCCTTTTTTCTTAAACATAATTTTATAATAAATTTAATTTTTAGGTAAAAAATTTTTTTGAGGTCTTCTTTTTCTAGAAGTTTAAAGCGGGTGCTTTACTTGCTTTACCCTTGAGTCAGCCTTGGCCAAAGCTAATTCAACCATTTTAGAATAAATTGGCACCATGGGAACATGTTCAACTATAATTTCTTTAGGTTCAACATGCAAAATGTCTAAAACATAAAAATCAGATTGAATCTCATGTAAACCAGTTGGAACATCAAATTCCTTGAAACTCTGGATTAGCTCACCAAAACTTGATTAGTTAAGTGAGCAACACCAATGTGAGTAGCAGAATTAGTAGAGGTGTAATCACTATGGGCCTCAAAATCAATGGATAAATTTACAGAATTCACTGCCCTAAGATCTCCACAAAACTAAAATATCACAATCTTAACCTCAGAGGTAGTCTTGCCCATGAGTGAACCACCACTGGCTGCATCTATCCTAATCCTATCAATACCATTTGAGCCATCACAAAAATATAGGATCAACGAATCCTCACTAATTTGATGATTTGGACATGAAGCAAACTATTTGTTGAACCTCTTCCAATACTCACACAAACTTTCTCCTTCCAATTGACCAATAGAATTATTTCCCTTATTTTGGAGATTCTTGAAATTGCACCTTACTATTTTAGTGCAGTACAATTAAGGATGACAAAAATACTCGCGTCTGCGAGTATCCGCGTATAAAATCTACGGCGGATAGTTAGTGCTCACGGGTATTTATTATTCACAGGTAATGGGTAGCTGATATTTTAATACCCACTTATAAACGTCAATTGATAAACCTCTTACCGTGTAGATATTTAATCGATACTCAATTTCCTCACTAAACCAAGTATATGTCTATGCATGAACTAACAATGCAACTATCCTAAATTCAATCTAAGTATGCATAATTCTAATATGTCTATGTGTATGTGTGTAAATTCCTAGCCGGATATTACTTATTTAAATAAAATTAATGAAAAAAAACATAAAGACTGCATTTATTCAACACAGCTTCCCAAAACGCAGGAAAAAAATTTAACTTTATTATAAAAGCCAAAATGTCAAAAATATAAATTAAACTCAAGTTTACATCTCCAAATTCGATAAGAAATCCATATTACAAAACATAGCAGTAATGAACTGTAGAAATAAAACTCCCTAGTTGCCCGCTTTGACGCTAAGTCTCACCGGCACCTCCTGCCACATCATTTGCTCCCATGTAACGAGTTACATGATCATCGTCAAACACACACAGATAGGGTGAGCTTAATAGAATAAAAAAATGCATTACAACGTACAATAAAATAACAATTCAATATTGCAAACACTCATGATAACCTCAAACAACACACCCAAGTCTTCACCACTTCCTTTGGACGCCTCTTGATCCTACACCCTTTGATGATTACATTGGTCAATACTTGTTGCCACGAGTGTCTACTCGCCCCTCCGACTACAAGCCACCACCTGCAGTCCACACGTGGGAATGATATTGTTACGAACTACAATCTGCAACACCAAGTGAAATTTTCCAATATGAACCATAATCTGCATTTGTCTTAAGACTACCAAACTCGTCAGCTAACACCGATGAGGGTAATCTTCTGAGACCCATCCGTACGAGCCATGATCTGGCACACTCCACTGGACTTCCAAAACCACCAGGCTACAACCTCAAGTAGTCATGTGTTACCCCAATACAAGCTCCACTCGTAACTGGACTTCCAGCAATTCATCGCCTCAAGACCTCCATCCAAAGTTGTGTAGAATTCTCCATGCAATTCAACTATACACCCAAACCGCCTAGCGCTTCACACACCTCTCATGTTTTGGTAGTGCACAAAGCAAGTGCACAACCAATTCAACCAATTCATGTTTTGGTATAATTCTTACACATATACTATTTTATTATCACTCACAACAATCACGCATATTATTAAAAGCAGTAAACAATTAAATTAACACTGTAATGGCATACATGGGACTCAAACCCAAGTCTCAACATGACCAAGTACTCTCAACGACTTGAGCTAGTACTATTCCACATCATAAACTCCATCATTAAATGCCACAAAGATTCTCATTACCCGCATTTATTAAATAATTATTTATTTAATTGTTTAAATTTCTCGGGTCTTACAATGTGTGTGTGTGTGTATTTATTGATTCATTATTCTACTTATTTCATTTTAATTTATGCGTATGAATTTTCATATCAATTCTATTAGGTTATTTACTATTTGTTATATTCCCTTAAGTTATTTACTATTTACAATCTCATTCATAATCTCTTTCCTCCAAATGCTTGAAGGCTACTATATGAGGGAGAAATTGTAAATAAATAATACTCCTTTGTCTCCTAGTGTAGAAAATATAATATGTATCAAATGATGTAAATTTAATATACATACAGTATTGTTATATATATATATATATATATATATATGTGTGTGTGTGTGTGTGTGTGTGTGTGTGTGTGTTTGTGTTTGGGGTATTTTAAGTATGTTATATGTTGTTGTAGAATTATATGTCAAAATTTTATAAGAAAATAATATTAATAATAATCTTTAACTGTGACATAATAATAATAAATAAATAGTGATTTTTTTTAAGGTCGTCACACTCAACGCCCAATAATTCGTAAAAAGTGGTGCTCAACAGTACATCTCACCGCTCTACGCCCTAGAGCCAAGATGTTCAACACCTAAAACACCTAATTGGTGCTCAATGGCACCCAACTGTCACTGAACGTTGCACTAAATCAAAATAGATGAAATTTCATGATTTTGGGGAATATAATCCTGCTCCACAACAGTAAACATTGGAGCTGGTCCCAATTTGATAAATGACTCAGAATTCTAATATCTCCCAATTACCACAAAATCAAACAACAACATTTCATAATTGATAAAATAATCCAAAATATAGCAATCATACATACCAACTAGATTCACCATACAACTCAATTTTCTATCATCACAATACAATCAATCACAGACATGCAAAACATCATTTTCTATCAAACTCACGTCACACAGATGACAACTAGCTTCCCTTACCTTGACAAATCAACCCAAAAGCTCTAGGATAACAACCATACCTTTCAACTCACTGGATGTTCTATCTACACGTAGAATCATGACAAACATGATCAAACCATACCATTATGATCACTAATCAGTGGAGACTAAAAAAGAAGATTAAAACCTCACATGCAACCAGGACAAAGGTCACATGCAAGTCAAAATAGAAAAGACTCACAAGAAAATGAGCATAAAAACAACTTACACGATTGAATAAATTGATTAGACAAAAACGTAGAACTTGCCAAAAGGATCACCCTAGCAGTATCTGATCTTCAATCAAACAAACAAGGAGTAAGATCTCTTAGAGAGATGGAAAAGAACTCTTAAAGAAGAGTTTTTAGAGAGATAAAGACTTTTAAGGTAATAAGATCTCTTTATAAAATTTCTATTTATACTTAAGGGTTTTATTACTAAAATAATAGCATTTCATTATTTTAAAATAATATCACTCCTAAAATACAATTATCTAGGTTCTCATAAATTATATTGATATTTTTATTAAAATTAATATTTTTTTAATAGAATTAAATTTATATATTTCACATTGAACTTTATTTAAATTTTGTTTTAAAATTTTAAATGTATTTGTACTTATATTTTATTACATCATACTTTAGTATTATTATTTTTATTTGAATTTATATTTCAAATAATTGACAATAAATTTATATAGATTTATAAATTAATATTTCAAATATATGTATAGATTTCCACTCAATTATAAATAAATTGTCGTATTAATATATATATATATATATATATATATATATATATATATATATATATATATATATATATATATATATATTTCATACATATACTTTTAATATAACTATAAATATAAACAAAAATAAAATAAAGAGTATAAGTGTTCCTTTATTAATAGAAAGAGATGAAAATGAATTTTAAGATTATATAGATTTATAAATTTATATTTAAAATATTTAAAATTAGAGAGGATAGGGTTGTTTTATTCACAGACGTATGATGGAAAATTTCATATGTTAATTGTCTCAAGGTGAGTATTAGTGGTGTATCTAGAGGTGTCCTGTTTTTGCTTCATGTGTTGATAGTTTTAAAGGAAGTTGGGTTGAATATGTGAGTAATTTTTCAACATTTTCAGGGGTGCAAACTTCTATTTATGCTGAGTTTATGGTGGTCATTTCTAATTTGGAGCATGCTTGGAAGAAGTGTTTTCATAGGCTTTGATTGGAGAGTGATTCTTCTTTCGTTTGTCATGGTGTTTTAGACCTACGAGTGGATCTTTGGAGTCTTAGAGAGATATGACGTTGGTGCTTGCATTTTTGTAAGCATGTGTAGTTCAAATTTTCTTTTCATGAGGAAAATCATTTTGTCAGTAAGTTAGATAATTTAGCTTTGATTCACAGAGAACAATATAAGTAGTATAATGTTTTCCCCATATATTTATTTAGTTTCATTTCATAATAGATATATTTTGTCTATGTTTCAGGAAGTGTAAATTTTATCTTATATTTTTGTGTGGTCCACCATGCTTTGTACTCTCTTATTTATTTTCTTTTTAATAAATTTTTATGAGATGGCAAATAATTAATGGGCATTGGGATGTCAACATATATGAGATGTCAAAGTTTATAAGTTCACAATGATGCCTAACACTACAAGAAAACTCTTAAGTAATAACCAATTTTAGTGGCAAAAAATTGTTAGTCACTATAGTAACCAATTTATATACCAATTTATAAAATAGGAAAATTATAATTAGTCGCTAAATTAATCATTAATTAATTAGAGTCTAATTTAGAAACTAATTCCTTTTGTAGAAAAAACATTGGTAGCTAATGTTTAGTAACCAATTTATAAACTAATTTTTTTGATAGCCAAAACCTTGGTAGCTAAATTTTAGAGACCAATTTAGAGTCCAATTATAAAATTTTATTACTATTTTTGTAACCAATAATTTTTTATTTTGTAAATTTGTATCTAAATTTGTCAATATAGTGGCTAACAAGTTTTTGTCACTAAAAATTGGTTAATAGGAAATTTTCTTGTAGTGTAACGTAGCCTTAGAAGAAGTTTTAAAGTTTACAACGATAAAATATTCTAAATAAGTAAAAAAAAATGTTATAAAATAAAACTTATAATTGATAATAATAATAATAATAATAATAATAATAATAATAATAATAATAATAATAATAATAATAATAGAGACAAGAAGAAAAGGAAGAACAGAGAATAAGAGAGAGAATGGGGAGCAACTTTTCTGTGTATTATTATTGATAGGAAGAGTCCTATTTATATATCCAACATGTAATCCATAAAGGAAACAAATCAACTTAGTTAATACAAATATTTACGTAAATAGTAAAAGAGTAATGAATCATATGAGTATTAATCATATCAAATCATATGAGTAAATGTATCAAATCAATGGACAATCATTAATTCATAACACTCCCCTTGGAGTGTCCATTGATAAGAGAATGTGTCTCGTTAAAACCTTACTAGAAAAACCCTTTGGGATAAAAAACCTAAAGAAGGAAAAAGAGTACAACATTCTATATTCTTTAATACAATATTGTTCATCACATATTCTATTTTTCCTCCTCATGTAAACTTACATCATTAACGTGACATAGTCCGAACTTGTGAATCATTTGCTCAAAAGTTCTTCTTGGCAAAAAAATCATAAATAAATTTGCCATATTTTCACGTGAATAAATTTTTGAATATCTATATCATCCTTTAAATTGAACAATACATTATTGTCTTCATATATGGTTGTTGATTCCATCTTTGTCAAGGATAGTCACAAGTTTCTTGCAAATGTTGAATTATAGACCTTAACCAAACATATTCACAACTTTCCTCGTAATTTTGTATGATTAGATGATGTTGCTACTATGGTTTGTTTCGTATACCATCATGAAACCATTGTGCTACCACATGTGAACAAACATCTTGTTTGTGATCAACCATTGTGACATTGTGAGAATATGTAAAATAACATGCATATACATAACCCATTGGTCTGAATCTGAATCATTTGGATGGAATAAGCTCATATTCGTAGTACCCTTAAAGTAATGAAGTATATATTTTACTCTAAACCATTTTCTTCTTGTAGTTGAAGAACTATATCTTGCTTAACAAATTTACAGCAAATGCAATATTAGATCGAGTATACTTAGAAAGATACATCAGTGTTTCTATGACACTAAGATATGGTGTTTCTGGACCAAGAAGATCTTCATCATTTTCTTGAGGTCTAAGAAGAGTCTTTAACAACATCTAACGACCTCACAACTATTGGAGTGCATAATGGACATGACTAGTCCATTTAGAACATTTTAAGCACCTTAATTATATAAATAAGCTTTTTGACATATAAAAATACTTTTATTTAAATACTCAATTTCAAATTTCAAATAAGACTTTGTCCTTCAAAGATCATTCATCTCAAATTATTTCTTTGAGTAATTAATTGCCTTTGTGAGCTCATGTGGATCTTTTCATATAAATATAAGAACAAATAGGATCATTTCTATATCCTTCTTTTAATATATACTCAATAAGACGGTTATGCCACACACGTCCTGATTGCTTTAATCAATAAAAGAGCATGTTCAATTTTATTGAATAACCATATTTATAATTTGTCTTGTTGGGCAAATAAAATCCTTCAGAGATTTTCATATAAATATGATTCTCAAAAGAACCGTACAAATAGATTGTAACATCATCCATTAGATGTAAATGCAAACCTTGTTGTGCAACTAGGATAATAAAATATTGTAATATTGTTGTATCCAATACTAGTGAATATGTTTTTTCACAAATCAATACAAGGTTTTGGGAACAACCTTGAGCAACCAATTGTGCTTTGTATCTAACAATTTTATCATTCTTAATTTGATTTTTGTGCAAAAATCCATACGTACAAAACGGGTTTCACAATTTCAGGTATGCCAACTATACGTCCAAAAATCTTTCGTTTAGCAAGCAAATATAATTTTGCTTCTTTGCATATTTTTTTAAGACCTGAGGAATTTAAATAATTAAATAAATTATTATTTGATAAATGCGGGTAGTGGAAGCCTTTATGGTAATTAGTGCTAACCATCATGATGTGGAAAAGTACTAGCTTAAGTGGTTAAGAGTACTTAATTGTGTGAGAGGACTTGAGTTTGAGTCCTATGTATGTCAATTGTGTGTTATTCAATTTTTATTATTTTTTGATGATGTGTTGGTGCATGATAAGTAAGTAGATAGTTTTAAATGTATAAATATTATCATGAAATGCAATTTCGTTGAGTTGGTTGTGAACTTGAATTTCAATTGTGTGGTAGTGGGTTCAAACCTTGGCTTGAACAAAATAAACTTTTTTTTTTGTTAAAACCTATTTTGGCAAGGATGTGAAGAGGCCTAGAAAACCTAGGAGGTAGGCAAGGTGGGCTGTAAAAACAACTCCTAATGAGCCTTGAAAGCCAATTTTAATGCTAATTTCGTTTTTGAACCATAACCCATCAATTGGCCAAGTGAGTGGAAAACAAGTGTGGGAAGGAGGAGTTCGTGTGGACTGTGTAAGGGAGAGTTCTGAGCATAAAATTTAACCTAAAGAGAGTGGGTGAGTCTGATTGGGTGAAGACAAGGGCTTGGATTCAAATTGGAATCATAAAAGGGCTTTGGAAGAGCAATTGCACGAGAAAAATCAATGTTAGAGGAGTTCTTGTTGGTTGTTTAATTTTGAATTGTATGTAATTTGTAATGTGCCAAGGGTTTGGGATTGTATATTCTGATTTTCTCTGAGTTTTAGTCGCGTTTCTGGAATTTCCAAAAACCGCTTGGGGGTCACACGCGACCCGCTAGGCGACAGAAGCTTCAGACCCAGTTTTCTAGGTTTTCTTCATGAACTGCTTAGCGGTAGAGGATGATCCACTAGGCGATGCGAGCTTGGGTTGATCAATTTTGGCTTGCTCTGGGTTTTTTTGTTATCTGTGATGTTGTTGTGATTATCTATATGCGTGAATATGAATTATTATGGATGAATTTGACTGCGTTAATATTTATATGTTGAATGTAAGAGTATCGCATGAAATTGGGGAAAATAGGGTTCTAGTTGGGGTTGAGAATGAATAAGAATGTATGATTGGCGCACTATTTTACGTGAAAAGATATAAAACGAATGAAGTATGAATTTTATATGATGTGTGCACTTCAAACTATATCAATGTGATGGTGGATGTTGTAATTGGAATTACTCAGGTTATGACTGGTGTAGATAAACCTGGGCAGAAACCAAATTTTCACGCACCGCCTGGCGGCTCGGAGGCTGTCGCCAGGCGACCCATCAGTACAGCAGAAAATGGGTTTTTGGACCATGTTGATGTCATGGGGGCGATTATTTGGGTCGTCTTTAAATGAGTTGTGGTATGTGATAAACAGTGATCTAGTATGTATGTTATTTTGTAATAATGATGAGATTAATCAGTATGAGAGGAATGGATTGGATGTTGTCTTATATATTGGTTGTTGCAATGGTATGTTTGTTATTCAAGTAGATATGCAATATTAGTAATTGAGGTGGTATGAGATATCTGAGTATTTAGTTGCTGGATTATGAGACTTGTATCATTGAGTGGGATAAGGCATGTTTTAAGTAGCACATGAAAGAGAATATGGCATGTATAATGAGAGTAATTGGATTATTAACTTGATTAAAATGTGTGCATTGAGATTGAGTCAGCTTAGTATAATTGGAAAAATGTATTTGTATTGTGATTGAGTGTAATGTGTGATTTGAGGTCCCTCAAGACATGTTTAATATGCTAAAAACCAGTAGCATTGTGCTACTGGTATGGCACCTGGTGGCGCGGGGTGACCCGCCAGGCGAAGGGGTTCCTAAAACAATGGCAGTGGCCATTTTACGCGGGTGGCGCCTGGCGGCAGGGTTAATTCCGCCAGGCAGAAGGATGTAGCAAAAGGCCTGAAAGGTGTTTGGCGCCTAGCGGCCGAGATGGGTGCGCCAGGCGGTGATGGAGCAGTGAGGCTCCTGTTTGGCGCTTAGCGCCTGGTAGTTTCAGATGCCCACTAGGCAGTCTCGAACCAGATTTTGTCTAGCGGCGTGTGAGGCGCGCCAGGTAGTTTTGGTGCAAAGTTGGTGCGCGAGGAAGGGTTTCTACACAGCTTTAGGTGATATTTATGATGTGATGCTTTGGCTGGGGGCCTAGATACGAGTGCATCTTGTATTGGGGTAACACGTGGCCACTCTAGGTTTTAGACTGGTGGTTTAGGAAGTCCAGTCGAGTGTGCGAGATCGTGTGTCGTACAACGAGGTTTCGGATTATTGCTCTCTTTAGTGCATCTGATAGAGTTTCGGTAGTCTGGGAACAACTACGGACTTATGTTCATTTTGGGGAACTCCACTTGGTTTTGCGGTGAGAGGTCATGGCAAAGTTATTCCCACGTGTGGACTATCAAGTGGTGGGCTGTAGTCGAAGGGGTGAGTAGACACTCGTTCAGCAAGGATTAATCATTGATCTCACCTAAAAGGTATAGAAATAATAGACGACTAATGCAAGATAATGTAAGATAATGATAATATATTCATTCCAACCAATATTCATTCCAACCAAGATAATGGGTTCTCAAAGACGATTGGGCGAGTAGACGACTAATGTAAGATAATGATAATTCATTCCAACCAATATTCTTTTCCAATTGTTTTCTTTCTCCCCCTAATGTTTGAAAAACTTATTCATCAAAGTGATAGTTGAAAAGTTGAACTGTAAATGAGTCTCTTATTGGTAGTTCAAGATATTTTATTGTTAAGGGAGAATCATATCCAACATATATTCCCAATCGTCTTTGAGAACCCATCATAGTCCTTTTTAGTGGGGAAATTGAAACATATACACCACACTAAAAAAATTCTTACATGAGAATATTAGGTCACTGACCAAAAACCAACTGCATAATAGAGTATTTGTGATAACTTGTTAGCTTGATGCGAATCAATAATGCAACATGCAAAATTGCATATCTCCAAGTAGCCATTGGAAGATTAGCTCTCATAAGTAATGGTCATGCAACCAGTTTTAGACGTTTTAGTAATGATTCCGCAAGTCTATTTTGAGTATGAACATGTGCTACTGGATGCTCAACTTTAATTCCAATTGATATACAATACTCATGAAAGACATGAGATTTAATTTCACCAGTATTATCAAAACAAATTTTCTTAATCGGATAATCTGGGAAGTGAGGTCTTAACTGTACTAATAACTTTACAAATACTTTATTGCGAGTTGATAATAAAAAAAATATGTCACCATCTAGTTAATGCATCAATTAAAACCATGAAATTAATAAATGATCCACATGGTGGGTGTATTGGACCACAAATATCACCCTGTATTTGTTGAAAATGAGATTGACTCATTTCTAATTTTTCTGGTGATGATCTTATTATCAATTTTTATGAACGTAAAGTACATGAGAACTCATTGGTCTAAAGAAGTTTCTTGACTCTTAAGTGGGTGTCCACATGAGTTTTTTTTTTTCAAATTTTTTTTGTTTCGCATCATAATAGATCTAGGATGACCTAACTGATCATACCAAACAAGGAAATCATTTTGATTCGTAAACTTTTAGTTTACCAGGACATGCATTTTAATTGTACTAATATATGCGTAGTACAAATCATCCAACTGATCATGTCAAACAAGGCATCCATTTCGATTCGTAAACTTCTGGTTTACCATGACATGCATTTCAATTGTACTAATAAGCGTGTAGTACAAACTATAAGAGAATGTTGATAATTTCTCAATACATTTTTTTTCAACTCAATTGTAGATATATAAAGATATTTCATATCTTTTTCATTGTTTGTCTCAATAAGTTTTTTTTTCAACTTCTTGGTAGAAGTATAATAGTTCTTCCAGAGCCTTCAAATATATTTGTAGTAGTATAAATAATACTAACATTGATGTCCCGCATTATCAAACAAGACATATATCCTTTGGTAGTAGTGCAAACATTTGCTCTTCATATAAACGTAAATATCAATATGAGATTTTTTTTAACACTCTCATAACCAATTAGGTGATCAATGCTTCCATTTGATTTAGCAAAGAAAATAATAATATCAAGATGAGTAGCATCTATATGGCCATAATCAGAATCACCATCTTCAAAAGAAAAATGTGTTTCTATGTTCTTCTCATTATTTGTAAGATGCTTTGGTGTAAAATAAGTACAACTCAAATGGCCTTTACCACCGTAATGATAATATATATTTTCATATTTTTTGTCAATATTTTCACATTTTCCTTTTCCCTTGTTCACATTATTGTGCCACTTCTGGTGACAAAATGTGTCTTTAAAATTTCCTTTATAACCATGTCCATAATCAATATCACGATCACGATCATGATCATGAAAATATAAATCAAATCTTGCTACATTCACTTCTGGGAATGGATTAGAACTAATTGGACAAGTTTCATGATTTTCTATCAAAAGCTCATTGCTTTGTTCAACCATACAAAGGCATGAAATAAATTCATAACATTTATTGTTGCATTCACTTCTAGGAATGGAGCAGATTAGGCGAATCTCATGATTTTTCTTCAAAAGCTTTATTTCTTTGTCCAACCATAAATAGACATGAAATAAATTCATAATATTTGTGAAATCTCTTTTCACAATATTTTTGTAGCATGAGCAAATTAGTTGCTTAGATGCCTTATTTCTTTCTTTAATGGTATCCCAAGATCCATTGCATCTAAATGTATTTCAACATTTAAAATCCAATATAAGGAATTCTTCCTTGTAATATCAAGATGATAAATTCAAAATTTGTAAAATTTGACATGTTTAAAATTAGTATAATAATAGTAATAATCACCATAAAAAAATAATAATCACCATCATAATAAATAAAAATAATAAGATGGAGATGAGATTTGATAAAGTCAAACAATTTTTATCAAAGAAAAAGAATATAAGGTAAAATTGTAAATGGAGAAAGGATTAGGAAAAGCCTGGATTGAGACACGCAGAACACTATCATTAGAGAGAAAAAACTTCCACTAGTCCTCAGAGTTCTCAGTTGGTTGGAGCATGTGCTGATAACGTGTTATAAAATAAAACTAATAATAGATAATAATAGAGAGAAGAAGGGAAGGAAGAACATAGAATAAGAGAGAGAATGGGGAGCAACTTTTCTATGTATTATTATTAATAGGCAGAGTCATATTTATAAATACAACATGTAATCCATAAAGAAAACAAATCAACTTAATAAAAATAGAAATATGTCTTTTTTATTAATTCAACTTAATAAAAATACAAATCAACTTAGTTAATACAAATATTTACATAAAGAGTAAAAGAGTAATGAATCCAATCATATCAAATCATATGAGTAAATATATCAAATCAATAGATAATTATTAATTCATAACAAAATTGTTTTATTTTCTACATAACCTTATGCCTTTTAAAATACTAAAATATTCGGCATTCATTTAATTTAAACTTTTTTTAACTTATAAAATGAATCCTTGTATCTTGTTTGTAATAAAATTTAAATTGATACCTCATGTATGAAAATTTTCACTCCAAATATCTTGCAAGAACTTTAATTAGAATAAATACCAAATTAATACGTAATGTTATAAATATATATGAATGCGAGTATTTTTAACTTGTGATTCTTTTTAGAAACTAAATATGTATCTACTATGAATAAAAAAGATCTACTTACACATTAATTTCTTTTTTAATTTTACATTTTTATAACTTCCTTCTTAAATTCAAATCAAAAGTTATCTTTTAATTTTATTTTTTTACTATCTACTTTTTGAATTTAAATAATTATTTCATAATAGAAAAATCATTTATATAATAAAAAATTACAAAAAATATTTATTTTTATAATTATTTTTTAATAAAATATTTTATAATATATTAATATTTTTATTTTAATAATTAAAAATTATTTTATAGTTTAATAAAATTTTTGCTATAATAAAAAAAGTTAACAAACATAACATGCATGCATTTCTACTGATTTATATTATATTACATCTTTATTTATATAATGTGCCAATTAAATAGATAAATCCAATTTGATAAAACACCACATACATAAATATCTAGAAAGTACGGAAATTGGTATATGAAGGTACATAGTACCCCAAACCTATTCATAACAAAGAAAAGAGGCACCACACTACCTAACATAAGTACAATAGTTCAAAAGCAGCACAAGTTCTTGTCCAGAACAAGAGAAAATCTAACTAAAAAAAACTCCTTCAGCCGCGGGCCCCATAGTGAGCCCAATACCCGTCCATAACCATCAAGTTGCAGCATCCCTATTGTCATTACCACTGCCAAGGGTTCTCACATCTGCTCATCAATGAAATCGATGATCAATCCAAAGGAAAAGAAACCCACACACAAACATACAAGCAAGCAGAAGGGTAAGCTAGTGTAAAAGATTCTTATATGATAACACTCAACATTCAATCACATAGTCAAGCATAAATAACGGGAAACCACACATGAGATACCAAACCATTTAAGACTCCAAGACTAGACTATCCGGATACGCATAATGAGGCACCACCACGAGATCGTGGAATTATGTCCTAGTAGTGAGGCATCACCACGAGGCCTTCGCGGAATTACATCCTTACATGAGGTACCACCACGAGGCCTTCGTGGAATTACGTCCTGACCTTGAGGCACCACCACGTTACCCTCGTGGAATTACGTTCTAATGTTGAGGCACTACCATGAACTTTCATCTCGAGGATTCATGGAATTAAGTCCAATAGATGAGGCACCACCTGGGACACCCATTAGAAGGGTCCATGGGATTACGTCCATTAGATGAGGCACCATCAAGGACACCCATTAGAAGGGTCTATGGGATTACGTCCATTAGATGAGGCACCACCATGAGCATTCATTATGAAAGTCAAGGGATTATGTCCTACCCATACCTTATCCATGTTTCACCAACCACTCATAGAGTTCTCATACACATCAATCTCATGCCAATATGTGTGTGTGTGTGTATATATATATATATATATATATATATATATATATATATATATATACTCAACTAATCAAGCGTATATCACACCAAGTTCATGCCAAACACATCAACTTCCAGCCCCAATATAACATACAGAGTACATATAGCATCATGCTTTGAACTGGTTAAGTACCTATCAACCAAGCATGTGAAACATATATTTATACTCTTAACTTTGTCAATCTCGCTCAAGCTAAAGAGCCATCGCTCAGGCGAGAGGGACCCCTCGCTCAAGCTACCTGCTCTCGCCTGGGCGAGACTGAAACAGGAAGCTTGTGGAGGTGTCGCTCAAGCTGGCCCAACTCACTCAGGCGAGACTACTCTCGCTCAGGCGAATGGCCTTCGCTTAGGCGAGCCCTCGAAACAGAGAGGGGGTGAGCTGTTGTTGTTCTCGCTCAGGCGAGAGCTCTTCGCTTAAGCGAGAGCTTTCGTTTTGAGCGACCAACCCGCTCGCCTGGGCGAGTTCAGTAGAGCTCACTACTCTCTCTCGCGTAGAAACTTATTCGCATCATCATAGCAGTACAATCCACGCATTTTCACACAACCAATGACATATATTAACCACCCAGTACGTAAAATCAACCAAACAGGCATCTGAAACTTGAAAACAACAAAGCCCTAGTTTCCCTTACCTGGAAAGGGTTTAGTAGAGGATTCTGACACCACAGTAGTGAGTATAGCAGCTCCAAGAACAATTTAGGGAGCTGGAAAATAGTGGAACCATTTAAAATGGGCTACCAAGGTGAACCCTAGTTAGACTCAAGACTATAAAGTTGAAAACAAAGAAGACACGGGGAAAAATTACTTACGTGAGCAGAAACAATGGAGTTGCGTGAGCTCGAAGAGGGAAATGTCCAAACCCTAGCAGAGCTTATGTTAGAAGGGAAAGAGTATTTGAGAAAGGGAACGTTTGCAAATGAGTGCAGAATGGGAAACCTGACTGCTTTAGGGACCTTGGCACCCTATGGATCAGCCTTTAAGCCCATCTGCTTAGGATAGATCTTAAAATAAGACCGGAAACAGGTCTTACAATCTAACCATTAATATCTAAATATGCCGTGTTCAAAAGTAGTATTTAACCGTTTATGTATCACACTTGATCCAAGGAAAAAAAAATCTTAAAATAACATTTAGGAGGATAAAGCAATGCCAAGCACGTGTGTAATGTTTTTAATCTTAAGGATGATTACGTTAGGTAGTGGCATTAGTTAGAATCTCAATTTTTAAAATATTACTGTACGAGAATATGCTATTTTTGATATATTTAAAAATAAGATGATTAACGTTAAATAAGAATATAAAATGAAATTGAAGTAGAACCTGCAGTATGGTTTGATTGATAAAGAATGTAAATTTTTCCTAATTTGTAGTACGAGAACTAAAAGAGAAAACGAAAAATCAAATTACTAAAAGGATAAATTTAATTTTTGTATCTCTCTTTTCACTCTTTAAATATATATTTAAATAAACTCACGTTTTAAATTAATTTAAATCAGAACTGTTAAAGAAACCTATATATCAAAGCCAACTCAAGTCACTTTTTCATGAGCAAGTAAAAAATATATTAAAAAAGAGCATTATTCAAGTAGCGCAAGCGTACAAGAAAGTCTAATATCACTTATTTTAATGTACGTACAATCTTAAAAAGAAAATGTTACAATCATTTTCGTGAATTTTTTATTGCTGACACGAGTAAATAGTTTCTGAAGAAATCAAACACAATGTGTAAGACCCTAGAAAATGGCGTTTTAAAAGTGATAGTGGTTTAAAAATAGTGAGACTCGATTATTTTTAATATTAAAAGATTTTAGTATAAATAGAATTGTTATAAACGAGTTTCATTATTTTAAAACACACCATCCTCTAGAAACCACTTTTCTAGAGTTCTCTGACTTCTCTCTAGAGGTTCTGTCTCTCTGGTCGTCTGATTGAAGAACCGAGACCGTAGGATTGATCCTCTCGGCGAGCTCTTTAAATTGGACCGATCA
>Ga0214543_1004976_pt1 | contig 24868 bp, 14 predicted proteins | sample CNSS2metaG_FD_160094 | JGI IMG/M metagenome (GOLD analysis project Ga0214543, IMG submission 160094) | Root nodule microbial communities from cowpea collected in UCLA plant growth center, Los Angeles, California, USA - CNSS2 | ecosystem: Host-associated > Plants > Roots > Nodule | place: USA... | reverse complement strand
GGTTGGTTATATATGTGGTCATGAATTCGGTATGAGCAATAATGTTACATTGATGGCATGGTATTGGTATGAGGTGAAGTTCTATATCCCCGAATTGGGAAGAATGGGATGGTATGAAATCAACATGCAATATGAATGAGGATGGGTTACAAAGGATGGCGTGAGGTGTTAAATGCATGATCAATATTATTTGTTTATTTGGAATGTGATTGGTATGTTGTTAGTACGTAAATCCACGAGTCTCTAGGTGAAAGGTCAACATGCTGGCGTGATGTATGTATAATTGACCGTGAAAGAGTATATGATTGATAATACTTTTTTTTTTTGCTCTAGCTTACCCTTGCTTGTTTGATTGCTTTGTATGTTGTTCTTCTACTTTTGCGATGATCATCAATTTATTGATGGGAGTAGATGTGAGAGGTACTTGAGGTCAACAGGGAAGGGATGATTTCACTGCATAGTCTACCTGGGCTGGGCTGAACTTCATGTTTTATTTTGACTTTTCTTTAGGGCTATGGCCCATGTACGCTTTGCTCTTTAGTATTCTATTAACTTTCGTTAAGTCCTTGGATTCTTGGTTGTATCTGTCATCATGGTGTGCCTTAGTTTCTCCTAACATTTTTGGATATCGTAAGGAGTAACGTTTATACTTCAGGACTTGTCTCTAAATTTCTATCTGTGTAACATTTTATTTAAATTAAAGTTATTATTTAAATGAGGTGTTACATACGTAGCCATACTCAATTGGGTTGGGATGAAAAAATATATCAAGACTTTGTGAATAATTTGTGGGTAAATGATTCAGATATAACTTTACTAATTCACTATAATTTGAATTTAATATTTTAAAAATTATATATATGATTATTTAATTTATCAAATTAGTCAAATACATATTGTTCAAATGACAGATTAATTTAGAGGAATTATTTGTATTGTAGGTTTATATTTAAAAAAATATATATTTATTTGAATAGATGAGATAAATATTATGAATCTTTAATATAAAAGAAATGATGCGTGTGATTTTAACAGTGATTGTTATAATAAATTATGATTTCATATAATTTATTATTAAAATTTAATAAAAAAACATGTAAAAGAAAAATGAAATTTAAAGTAAAATTATAAATTTATAAATATTAAAAAAGATATTAGATTGGGTTGGATATCCATAAAATTCTAACCCAAATTATTTATTTTACTTTAATTTTATTTATTCAATACTACCCACTCATTCTGTGCAAAATGACATTGTACTCAAATTTATTTTGAATTTCGTCTAATATGAATTCTTTTAGACCTAGGTAAAATTAACAATACATATAAATTAGGTAAATAATTTATATGAATTTTACATAAACTTACACTTTACATAAAATTTATATGACTTTTTCTATAAAATTTACTTTTATTTATACTAATTGTTGTCATATATTTTTTACTTCCATTATATTTTAAGATAGATTTTTTATTTAAGTTTATATTTTAAAAATAGATTTATAGATAGTCTTATGTAAAATTTCAAATAAGAAATATTAATAAATATTTATTAGTGTAAAATAATTGATAATTATTGTTTTAGACAAATATGTAGCAAATAATAAGAGGAATTTTTATAAATAAACTTGAATACGAATAACCACCGTCCGACAGACCCAGTTATCACTTTGGACGGGGTTGGTGTTAAAGCAAACAAAAAAAAAGTGGATTATTGTGTGTCGTTTTCATTATCCTCAGAAATCCAAAACATGCCAAAATGACTCCACACTGCACACCACATGTTCGATTCCAGGAGATTTCTTTTGTTTTTTTTGGTTTTCCATTAAATCTAATAACTATTCCAAAATGGGACCATTGAATGCTCAGTAGTACGGTCACCGATCCAATACCAGACACATCACCCATCAAACACATACATACATTACTGTTTCATCTATTTCAGCATGTTTTCAAGTGCCACATTTCATTTATATCACACCACTGAAAAAAGAGGCCATCTCTGTCTTTATATTTTAAAAATAAAAGAGGCCAATTGTGTCTTTATATTTAAAAAAATAAAAAATTATAATAGTAATTTTATAATAAATAGTAATTGATTTATGTGTGGTTTATTAGTAAAAGATATGACTGAAATTTTTATTAGGTAGATGTTAGTTAAATGGTACCGGGTGATGATCAAATACCATCAAATAGTGGTTGTTTGGCCTTGGAAAAATACTGAGCAATAAAGATAATACGAGCGTAGTTGCAAATTTGTATTAGAGGTTGTTCGTGAGGATACGAACGATTTAATAAATTCAGAAAATTGGAATACTCATTAACAAAAAGAAAAAGACTTATATACATATATATATATATATATATATATATATATATATATATATATATATATATATATATATATTTTGAAGGTTAGATGTAATGGTGGAAGACGCAATTGTATGTCTATTAGTTTAACGATAAACATAACTTCACATCCATTGCATTTATAACAAACGTAAATTTATTTATGTCGTTGAGATAACATACATAAATTTGAGTTTTTTTATATATATTTTAAGTTAAAATTCACATCATTCGAAAACATTAGAAATCAATATATAATACAAGAATACAACACAAACATTTCCACAATTTTATAAATAGTTATAAGTATCTCAAATAAAGTTGTAAAGTATAGAAAAATGGATGAAAAATATTAAGAAATAAAGAAAAAACACACCGTAAATAATAGAACTTTTAAAATTTTAAACTTCATTTCCAACAACTTTTATTTTTGGAGCGTCTTCATCTAAGGTCTATAGCATTAGTTATGATCATTTGATGTTTTTAACCACCAAATCTTGACAACTCTAAATATGTGATCAATATGTCAGATGTGAACGGAATACAAATTAATAGAAATTACCACAAGAAAATTTGAGTCAAAACTTATTTTCTAGCTATTTTAATGAATTTTACAAAATCAGGATCATATTGGTTAACTAAAACAAGAGAGATGAGAAAAACCAACCTCAATAACAAAAAACCCAACCTTTAGACATACAACAATGGCATGAGACATAACCTTAGTGAATGAAAACACCAACCTTAATGCGGAATATAATCGGGAAGAATGAAAACTTGATCTCAAATGAGCACCACAACGGTAAGATGGAGTGAAATTGGTTAAAGAACTTGCTCCTACGAGTTTGGTGTCGTCGTTGTACTTTGGTGGAAGGTTTCGCACAAACAAGAAAGAGAAAAGTGATGGATGGCTCTATTTTATGAAACTTTAAAAGGTTAATTGACATTAGCCAACTTCCCACCAGACGTTAATTCTCCATTTAACGTTAAACATTAAATAATGTCGAACCTAGGGTAGTCTGATATTATTTAACGTCTGTTATCCTCAGAGCCGACATTAAATGGGAAATTAACATCTCTTGGGAGATGAGTCAATATCATTTTGGATTCCATTATTTACAAAAATGAAACCTATCATTTTTAACATGGGTGTTTCCCCCTGTTTGACATTATATAAATGACGTAATAACCTATTTTTGTGTTAAAGACTCTTGGTGATATCTTTTAAGAATAAGGAAAGGTATTATGAGAAATTGAAATCAACCTCATATATATATATATATATATATATATATATAATATGGGAAATTACAATAAGTTCGTAACTCTTTTTTCTTTCTTTTGTTAATTGTATGCTTTGATCTATATCCATAAGTTCACTCACACATCTTAGACACTTTCCCTCTTATCACAATATTGATTACACATTTTTTTCTTTGTTTAATTATGTTGTATTATTAATTTCAATGAATCAAATAGTTTTTAGGTCTCACATAAGAATGTTTGACTCTTTCAATTTTAAGTGTTCAATCATGTAAAATAGTTCTTGTTTTATTTGAAGAACTTTTTGTTTCATTCAAACAATTTTCACTATCTCTCAATGATTCAACTTGTTCGATATCTGATAATTTTATTAGATCTCCAAGATACTTTCTATCTTATCATAACCTTACCTTAGTTATACCATTTTTTTCTTTGTGCAATTTTATTCAATAGTGTATAAAATCGTTTATACGATACACATTTGAAAATTTTTACTTCTTTTTAATATTTTTATTTATTGATTTTTTATTATTTAGATTATTGGCTTACTAATCTTTATATAATTATTTTTATTTTTGAAGTTATTCTCATAAATATAATTTTATCACCATAATTGTATAAGTATAATATTATAATCTAATGTCATTGTCATGAAGTTCAAAAGATAAATATCTATGTTTAAATTCATATTATTATTAGTTTAATCCTTTTTCTACGTATGATTTTATTTAAGTGATGTTTTATAATTTTTATTAATGTATTAAAAAATATTTCATTATATTTAATCTAGAAAAGCAAATAAACATTAGAAATATTTTTAAACTTGAATATATGTGTTTTTTTAATAATTTTTTAAAAGTCTTTTTTAACTTTATCAATTTTATTTCATTAACACTTTCTAAATTAATTGATGTTTTATTTGTGTTTAATGGCATGATATTTTATATAATTCTTTCACTCTTATCCCATTGTTATTTGTTACTATGATTTAAAATTTATATATTCATCATTTTTCTTCTAAATATTTGGTATTTAATACATTCTTTTAATATGAAATACTTGACAATATCATATTTTATTTTTTGTAATTTTTTAACAAAAATTAATTAATTAATATTAAAATATTAAGAAAATGAGTATGAGCACATGTAGTGATATACCCTTTACCACGTGATGAATTATTATTAACAATTATTTTTACACCAAGTGTACTGTTATATTGAGGTAGTAAAAGTTGTCTCAAGAGGGACTTGCAAAAGATTATCACTAATTGGATCATAACTATTACACATTTAGTTTTTTTTTTTGTTTCACTTAGAAATTATAGGCTTTGAACAGTAAGTTAGAGAACAAGGTTGATTGCTTTTGCCTTTCCCCTGATTCAGGTTGTAATCTTTCCCCTTTTATCTAAAACTTATCAAGATTCTTGCTCTGGAAATACTCTTTTAGGTAGATTTAGATGCATCCCTGTTGTCTATAACCTAGGGAATTTAAACCCAAGGTGATCTATCAACTCTTGGAAGAATAAATTCATGCATTACTGCTCAAGACTTTCCCTACCCAACATCCCCTCTAGATACTTGGATTAGTACTAGTACAAGTATGGCAAGCTGTTTGGACCACAATTCAAACTAGTTTCCCAACTTAGTTTAAACAAATTAAATTATCAATACTTATCAAAACAACTTGCAACTAAATAATCTAGACAATCGAAGATAAACCAGAAAGGAAATTTAAACATGAAAAGGGGAAATTCAATTACAAAACAATCTTGCCTCTTTAGAGTTTTAGCCATACATGGTAGAGATTAAACTTCTCCCAATACAAGAATCCATTCACCTCTTTCCCTATACAATAATTTTAATAAATTTTAGGAAGAAAGAGAGGTCTATCCTCTATAGATCTCATGATTCCAGCAAGGGGAGGGGACATTGTTTTATAACTTGATAGGGGCGGTGCTCAATCAAGTTTTCCAAGCTCAGCCACATAATCTTCACATATGAATCTTCTTGCATTTGTTCTTATCCCAATGTTGGCTCTGTAAGACTCGGGAAAAATTAAATAATTAATTAAATAGTTATTTAATTAAATGCGGGTGAATAGAATCTTTAAGGTAATAAATGCGGAATGTGTGATGTGGAAAAGTACTAACTCAAGAGGTTGAGAGTACTTTGGTTGTGTGAGAGGACTTGGGTTTGAATCCTACGTATGCTATTTTTGTGTGTTATTAAATTAGCATTATTTTTATGTGTATTAAACATGTTGTGGAGTTTTATAATAATTGAATTGTATTGTTTAGTATGAGATATGAATTGGTTGAATGGTTTGGCATTGAGTGGCAATTGCATAGGTGTGGGTTCAAACCTTAGAGGGACTCAAATGAAACTCTAGTTTTGCCATTTTTAGGTTTGTCTTGAATTTGAAAGGTTAAAGGAAACCCTAGTAAACTTAACAGCCAAGGATGGCTGAAAAGACAGAAGGTATTATGCAATTGAAGGGTAATCAACACTGTCATTAAACATTAATTTCGTTTTTAACCATCAAGCATTATTAAACCTCCATTATAAGGCTCATTAGTGGTAAAAAGGGGGGTTTGGTTAGCTGGAATTGGAGGAGGTGCGGTGAGGACCAAGAGTTCAGAGAGGGACAAGTTTCTAGAGTGATAGGCGAGTTGAGTTAGGAGGGTAATTTGGGAGGAAGCCATTGGTGAACATTGGAGTTTTCAAGAAGTCAAATTTTGAGCAAGGAAAGCGTTAATCCAGGCTAGGGAAGCTGTTTATGCTGCTTTTATTTTGGATATGATAAACTATACCATGTGTGAATGGAATTGCATTGTGTTTTCTGCGTTTTATGATGTTTTTCGTAGTTTTCTGGATTTTTCCCAGAAACCGCCTGGCGGTGTTGAAGGACCGCCAGGCAACTCATACGTTCAGGACCCAAAAACTGGGTTTTCTTCATGCACCGCCTGGCGGCAAGGTGCTGCTCGCCAGGCGATACAAACTAGTTTGTCCAGTTCTTGCGGGTTTTGGGTGTTTCTGCGATGTTGGACGTCTGAGTTAATTTATATGATGCGTGTATGATTGAGCTGTTGTGTGATTACCTATAATCACGAAATTGGTGGAAGATTTCATGAATTTTCATGTGAGTTGGTATTTTAGGTTTCGCTTGGGTTTGGGAATGAATTGTCATAAGCGGTGATTGTGAATGGTGAATTGTTCGTGTGTGATGGATGATAATCTGATTGTAATCTGAATCTGGGTGTGATGCGTGTGAAATTACATTATTGTAACGGTGAACTGTGAAACAGTGGGGTGGGTGAGTCACAATGAATGCGGGAAGAATCTGGGCAGAGCCCAGTTTTTCACGTACCGCCTGGCGGTACTGAGGCTGCCGCCAGACGACCTGTCAGTAAAGAACAGGTTCGACTTGGTTGGTGCCTTGCCATGGGGCGCATTGATTTGGGGTTATTATTGTAAATATTTTGAGAGGGGATGGATTTTATTACCTAGGATGTTTAAATAATAAATAGAAGATCAAATATGTGCATGGGGTGTTTCTTACATGTTGGTAACTGTTATGTTAGTTGGGTGTCCAAGTATATGTAAAATACTGATCAGATTGGGGTGGAATGAATAAAAGAGTGTAAGAGTTTTAGAAACCAGGGCATATTGAGTATGAGACCCAATTTAAGGTAATTAAAAGGGAAAAGGATGGGTGCAAGAATTAATTGGGTATATGGCAATACTTTGAGTATGGAATGTTCACAGAATAACTTGTATGATGATAAGTGGTAGGGATGCTATTGTTATTTGTGGTTTGTTAGGTTTGAGAGTCAAATGAGGTATGCTATGACATGATAATAATTGAGTTGGGCATGAATTAATTGAACTAAGTGTGTTTTAGTTTTGGTGATATGTCATAAATACTATGAGTGGTGTGTGGAATTAGTATTGCAAGTTGAGGTCTTCAGACCTGTAAAACGTGCCAAAAACCAGTAGCATTTCGCTACTGGTATGGCGCCTAGCCGTGCGGGGCAAACCGCCAGGCGGTAGTGTCTTAAACTAGTGGCAGTAGCCACTGCCTACAGGAGGTGCCTGGCGGCAGGGTTGTGTCTGCCAGGCGGTGATGGGGAATTACGGGTTCTGTTTTGTCAGCGGCGCCTAGCGGTGGGAGTGTGACCGTCGGGCGGTTTTCTATCTGTATCCGCCTAGCGGTGTCTAGGCGGTGACAGGCGGTGTTTTTGGCTGTAAAATTTGGGTTTTACTTTGATTAGTGGACTTGAAGGACTAAATTCACTTCTTTTATGCTTGGGCTTGACGGACTAAGTCCAATAGGGGTCTGGGATGTGCTTGAGTGGTTGAATGCATGATGGGCATGGAACTAGTTGAGTTCCCGTTGGCTACTATTGGGCGAGGAGTCCTTAGTATGGTGATTGCATACATTGGACGCATGATGGGCAAGGAACTGTGATGTTCCCGTCGGCTACTATTGGGCGAGGAGTCCATAGTATGGTGATGGCGTGCGTGCCAGGGTCCAAGTTGAGTAAGCTTGGATGTTGTACTACAGGCGAGGAGTCTGTGGGGATGGACTATGAGCAGGATTGGCTCGTAGGGTTGGACCACGAAAAGGATAGTTTCATGGAAGCACAGTAAAAGTCCCAGGACCTAGTTTCATGCATATGACTCATGAAGGAATATGAGATCATGGGTGGATAATTTGTAATTAACATATATCATCAAATTTTTATTGGGATGGGTATCATATTTAATTTGTTTTTATATGCATAGCTCACCCTATCTGTGTGTGTGGCGATGATTGGATGATTTATTATCTGAGAGCAGATGATTTGACAGGTGAGCCAGGAGACGTTTGAGAGTGGAGTGCGGGATCTTATGGGCTTTTGAAGACTTGAGTTTTGATGTATTTTTTTTTAGTTTTGAATATTAGCCATTTTGGGCTTTTATAAGTTGTGATAACTTTGAATTGCGAACGTTTATAATGTCTTGAACTTTGCGATTTTAATTTTCCTGCATTTTGGGAACATGTGTTTATAAATGAGGAAATTACCTATGTCATCATATTTATTTCATTTTATTTAATTGTTTACGTCATTTTCAAAGGAATATTCCTTAGGGATGTTACAGGCTCAGTGTTGAGATGTGATTCTATTGTTGAATTCATTGATTACTTCTCATTACTAGCCCTAGCTCTAGTGTATACCCAACAACATTTTCCTGGCTCAATAGCATGGTCTTTGAGGGTTCTCTCACTCAAGAGATCATAACTGTTGATAAATAGAGAAAAAGAGAACAGCAAAGATAGACATTTTATAAAAAAGTTTGTAAAAGAAACGGTCAATTTTCAAAAATTTTATAAATAGTTATATTTTTAAGGGTAAAATTGGTATTTTGAAATGTGGACACAAAAGAGAGAATCCTCTTTATATATTGTTATAGATATATTTTTAAAATTTTGTTGTCTGTTATTTTGCTTCGGAAACCATTTGATCAATCTAAGTGTTATAAGACCCACTTTATTTTCTATCCAATCTTTAAGGGCTGCCCCAATCTGTTGGGCCTAAGGCTGGCCCATAGAGTGCCCAAACCCCCCCAAAACCAACCCTAACTATCTCATTCTATACACTTTCAAAAAATTGTTCATCTCCTTCTGCTCACATTTGAGAACGTAGTGCTCTACTAGCGTTTGCCTCTACTTCGTAGCAAGCTAGTTCAACTTCGTTTCTCTTCCACATAAGTTGTTTCCCAACTCATACCCTTCCTCCCTGGTTTGATTTTTTGTAGTTCTAGTTAGGGTTTACTGTAGTGACCTCACGTTTAATTTGTACTGGTGTTTACAGCTCGTGAATCCGCTCCAGAAGTTGCTCCATGGAACTTGTGCGAGCTGTCGCTCTGGCGACGAGCTCCTATTTTGAGCGAGAGTCCATCTCGCTCAAGCAAGGAGGTCTCGCCTAAGCGAGAGAATGTAAAGGCCATTGTTCCCACTTTTCAAGCTCTCGCCTAGGCGAAAGGAGCTCGCTTGAGCGAGAGAACCCACTCGCCTGAGCGAGGCCTTTCAGCCTAAGCGAGAACTGGGCGAGAATGTGCTTAGGTCCTGTTTTCTCCTCTGTTCTTGTATGATTGTCACATGTTTGGTTGGATTGCGATGTTAAAGCATGAATTAAGTGAGTTTGCATGTATTGAAATGGTTTATGGGCTGGAAATGATGAGTTTAGTATGATCTTAGCATGGAACATGAATGGAATGGTTGGTTATAAGTGTTGGTATGGAATTGGTATGTATAATGACTTTATGTTGGTTGGAGAAACATGATTTTGGTGTGATTTAGGACGTAATTCCATGAATCTTAGGTGAGATCTCATGGGGGTGCCTCATTGGTCAGGATGTAATTCCACGAGGGTTTCGTGGTGGTGCCTCATCGGTCAGGACGTAATTCCATGACCCTTGTTAGTGGGAGCTCATGGTGGTGCCTGATGCTTAGGACATAATTCCACGAAGTTCGTGGTGGTGCCTCATTATATAATTTAGTAAGGATTCAAGTAAGGATTGCATCCTGACACTCTAAAAGTTAGTTAGTCTCACGTAGAGCGTACTGACTCAAGTGGTGAGAGTAACAGGAGGCCTTAGTCTTTGGCAGAATAATGACATTAGACATTTGAAGGCTAACCTTGTGAGTGGTAGGGTGAAACCCATTGGCAATTGGCTCTACAGAGCAGTAGAGGTCACCACAAGTGCAAGCATCCGGTGAATCCGTCTAATTATATGTATCCGGATAATCGTGTCTTGAGTCGTAGTGTCTTGTTTACGAGTCTTCACATGCTTGGTTGATGTATGTATCTTTGGCTATAAAATTGTATGCAAAATGGTATGATAAATCGTTTTTCTACTATAGCTTATCCTTTCTACTTGTTTGTATGTTCTATGTGTGGTTTTCTCCTTTTGCGATGATCATGAATTTATTGATGAGAGCAGATGCAAGAACTCCTCGTGGTCAACAAGGTAATGGAGATTCCGCTGCATAGCTTATTTTGGGTTGGACCCCACCTTTTCTGAATTCTCTTTTAGGTTTGTAGCCTATGTATTTTCTTGCTCTTGGAGCACTTACTTTATTACTATTAAACTTCTTTCTCTGTCTTGTTATTGGCATCATGGTGTGTCTTAATTTTCCTTCTAAGTATTCTTGAATAATTGTAAGGAGTATCGTTTATACTCCATGACTTTGCCCTTTTATTATTTATTGTAATGTTTCATTTAATTATGTTATTACTTAAATGGGACGTGACAAGTGTCACACACGATAATATTAAAACTGTTATTTTCTATGTGAAATGTATTTTTAATATTTATCTTTTATGTACATATAATATTCTTGAAAATTTATCAAACCGATCGATCTTTTGTCAAACACATAATTATCTTAGATGATATCACCAATTAGATTATATTCTTATTATAATGAAGACTTAAACGTCTAATTGCATGTTAATAATGAATATGGATGATGGATACTTAGGTTAATAATCGAGTTATCACAACATTAATTTTAATATAACTAATAATGAATTTATGATGTTGGTCTGTATAAATATATTAGAAATTTTTAGATATCGTTAAATATTACCAGATATTATTGGAGTTAAATATTGTTAGATATTATGAAATATTTGTAGATATAATAATATTTATATTTATCATAAAATGGACTTAGTTCATATTTTATGTATAACTTTTTGTCATAAATATATCACCCTATGTGTGTATTTTACAAAAAGGATTCATTCTATTTTTTCTCTTTTATTTCAATATAGTATCCAAAGCTATAGGATAGACCTTTGCCTTCCCATGAATTTATTGCTCACTTATGCTAATTTTTTTTTTTGAAAACTTTTTTTTCTGACATTATTCTTAGTTTTTTAGGCCATTCTGCAACTTTCATAGTGATCAGGTTTTCTTGGAATTTTTCAATGTTTTTAGGGTTATTTTCCTCTCAGTATAAGTACCCATGGTCTCTTGTGCTGCTCTTACATAATCTTTAGACATGTCAAAGTGATCGAACCCGGCTCACACGGGTTTGCTCACCACAAGCTGGGTCAGCAAACGAGTGAGCCCAACCTGACTCACTTTAAGGTGAGCCAGATTTTTTACAACCTGACTCAACCCACTGCGGGTTGGTGGGTTAAGTGGGTTGGCTCACTAACCCACATAAAAAATTAAAATTTTATTTATTTTTTAATTTTTAAATATTTCAATATTTAAATAATTTTTTAAGTAATGTATGAGATGATAATTACAATAAAATCAAGTACTAATGTGTCTCCATCATGCTCACTAACAAGGCTCATACAAGGAAATTTCTATCATTGTATTCAACAAAACATAAATGAAAATAGTACACATCTTTATCATGCTAATTCAGAAAATTGGGTTCATAACATTGTTGTTTCAATCTTGTCATCCTCCAATTGCTTTATCTCCCTTTGCCACTCTTCTAATATGTGCAGTTCTCAAAATAGATGGTGTCTACACGAACTGCAAAAAACAAGACCTTCCCCTGCATTGCTTAATGGTTTATAAAAGGCAAAACATTAAATTCTAAATTTGACAACTGCTAAATGATTGCAAAAAGCATGATAAAACAAGAACAAGATTTCCCCAACATGATACACCAAAATCATCTATGCGTAATTTCAACAACATCATAAGGAAACCGGCGCTACTTCAAATTTTCACACCTAACAGATTTTCTCACATTATGTAGTTTTGTTTTAAATAGATGAACCTCTTTAATGTCCATATTCATGAGTTATATAGTTTTGCCAAGTTCTACACGTGAAGCAATGCCCACATTATTTTTCTTATTAAAGAAAGCAATGGCCCACATTCGCTTGCTTTTTATTTATACTTTCACTTCATGTCATCATCAAGTTTTAAATGCAAAACCAAAAGTTATGGTAGGTATAATGGATACATATTACATGAAACAGATTCTAACGCACCAGTAACTCACATTTTCCTAGAGTTTGAAGAAGGGGCCTCTATATGCATTACTATTTTCCAACTTAGTAATTTCATTTGCAACTTAGCAGTCTAACACACCAACAACTCACATGCATATTGAATTCTGAAAAACAGTATAAAATACATAATACCAGAGACAAAGACAGTATGCAGAAGACTACAAGTTTTTTTTTTCCTTACCTAGAATTACTACACATGACATGCATTGGAGTCATGGATTGAAAAGTCTAGAACAACTTCCTCTTCCTTTTGATCATCTTCATTACCTTCATCTTCAAAATCAAGAAGAAATTATTAGGAAATAATATAACTTAGAATTAGAGGTATGATGTAAAGAAAAGAGTGAAAAAATACATTACCAATATTTTCAAAACCATGTAACCAATTTTAAGTTAAAATCTGTGCTTGAACATTGTTAGGAAGAAGATTAGATCGATACTTGTTAAGCACGTGACTACCAACGCTAAATGCAGACTCACTAGCAACAGTTGTTATTGGAATACTTAACACCTTGCATGCTAGTCTACATATATTTGGATAACGTTCTTGACAATCCTTCCAATAGCTCAAAACATCTAACTTTGAAAAATACTTTGGCTCAAGTGGTGTTTCAGTTAGATACAAATCCAACTCAAACTTGCCAGTTACATTCACATTTTGGCTTACGTAATTGATATATTCCTATAAAAATACAATTCAAAGATAAAAATTGGTTAATAAAGATTACATAATAATAAACAACAAAGACATAATGATGACTAACTTACAAATTATATGGATCAATCTCTTTGTCTTCTTCCATGTTCAAATGTTCTTCTGTTGAACAAGTGAATTGAGAACTTGATGCATTAGATGAAATTGACTTCACACTCACGTATTCTTCAAAATGTTTGTACACCTTCCCTTTTATATGAATAAGCTTTTCATCACAAGTAGAAGAATTAAGCTTGGAGTAATAGAACCAGAGTGCTTGAAGTTTCATCCGTGGGTCACGAATCATAACAATTGAAAGAATGATACTATATTCACCCCAATACTTGTCAAATTTATCCATCATCATTTTTGCCATGTCTTTCATTAAGGGGTCATTGCTTTTAAGAGTATCCCTTAACAACTACTCAATTTTCCAAACTTGTATAAAATATTCATTAGAGGTTGGATAAGATGTGCCTGAAATCAAATTGTTTATCTTATAAAATGGCCTTAAAAATTCACACATCCTCTCAGCTCTTTTCCACTCTTCAGTTGTTGGGCAATGTTTAAAATTTTTATCACGTAAAGTGAAACTTGAAAAAGCGCGACGATACTTACAACCACTTTCAAGCATCATAAAAGTCGAATTTCATATAGTAGGTACATCTAACCTTAAACCCACTTTAGTATCAATGCCCCTCACTTGAACAACACATTCAGTAAATGCCATTTTCCTTGCCTCTGACCCTTTAACATATTTAATGCTTTCTCTAATTTTCTGCAAAGCAACTTCAGCCACTTTTAAACCCTCTTGGACTATAAGATTCAAGATATGAGCACAACACCTCACATGAAAAAATTCACCACCACATAATAAGCTATTTTGTAAGCTTAATTGTTCACCCAAAATATGTTGCATACGGTCATTGGCAGTAGCATTGTCTAAAGTTATAGAAAATATTTTCCTATCAATTCCCCAATCAGTCAAACATTCAAACACTTTATTTGCTAGATCATGACCCGTGTGTGGAGGTTCCATTTTACAAAAAGCAAGAATCTTACTATTCAATTTCCAATTGTTATCAACAAAATGGGCTGTTAAACAAATATATCCCTCTTGAGTACAAGCAGTCCAACAATCTGATGTCAAACAAATTCGGTTATGACAATGATGCATTTCATGTTTTAATTTCTCCTTCATTTGAACATGAAATTTCCACAAATCAGAAACAGCTGTATTCCTACTCACATGCTTTACATCAGGATTCAAATATGAAAGCAATTCTCTTATCCATTTGTATTCAACAAACTTAAATGGCAAACCATGTTTGACAATAGCCATTGTCATAATCTCTCTAACATGCTTGTGATCAAGTTCCCTACTCCTTAACTTTCCTATATTATCAATTATCACCCCCCCTACATCTTTATATTTTGGGCTAACATTGCATTTTTTTAAATGATGCAACAGTGTTGAAGTGCCTATTTTAGTACCACCAATTACATATTCTTGCCCACATGCATTACATTTGGCCTTCTCTTTACCATCTTTTACTCTAACTTTAGAAAAATATTTCCAAACTTCAGAGGTAGTTGTCTTAGCTTTCTTAGTTTCTTTTTGAACTTCACTGTCTTCATTGTTTATAGAGGGTGGTTCTTGTGGGTCATTAGCATTTTGATTATGTATATTATCATCAACATTAACATTTACATTCACACTTTGATTAATAGTTTCAAATTCCATGCTGCACATTAATTTATGAAAAAAAATAGTGTGAAAAACTTACTAAAAACAACCATCGAACACATGAACAAATCTAACCAAAAAGATGAGATGAGTGAACAACTAACCTATTTGTAGTAGACAACGATTGCAGCAGGCAGGAAATGATTGTAGAGGAGGAAAACACCAAAAAAGCACCTCGTCGCCGCAGACTAGCGCACAACATTAACAAATGGCCACCAACGTCGAGTCTAGTAGCATCGTTGTAGACCACTCAAACCACCAACGAGCACGCACGCCACAGACCAGACGACCGTCAAAGAAAAGTCTGAATATAGCATGAGAATAAGAAGCCCATAGATGAGCACCAAGCAATATGAAGTTATCAACATATAAGTCAACTTCCACATACATGATGACAAGACAAGAGAAAGATGAATGATGACATAATTATTGAATCATTATTGTTTTAATAATATGTTTGAGCATGTTGAATGATGACATACTTATTGAATTATATTAGTTAGCAAGAAACTTGAATTGGCTTGATGGTTTAACATTGACTTGACATTGGCATGGTTGTGGGTTCAAGCCTTGGAGAACCCAAATTAAAATCTATTTTTGCTATTTTTAGTTTTGGCATGACTTTGAAGGGTTAAAGGAAACCCTAGCAGACATAGTAGTCAAGTGTGGCTGAAAAATAGAAGGTAATAGGTAATTGAATGGTAATTAACATTACCATTAAGTCTCATTTGCGTTTTTGACATTTAACCATCATTAAGACTCCATTATAAGGCCAGTTAGTGGTAAGAAAGAGGGTTTTGTTGGCTGACATTGGAGAGGGTATTGTGAGGAGCAAACAATTCAGAGAGAAACGAGTGTTTTGGTGTGAAGGGGAGCTGAATTGGGAGAGTAAGCCAAGGGGAGGCCATTGGTGATCAAAGGAAACTCTCAAGTATCCATCCTAAGCAAGGAAACAAGGTTAGAGGAGTTTAATTATGTGTGTTATATGTCATTTATATGATTTCGTGCTATTCTGGATGATTGGGCTGTGTATTTTGGAGTTGTGTTGAATTATGTCGCGTTTCTAAAAATTTCCAGAAACTGCCTAGCAGTGTTGAAGGCCCGCCAGGTGACTCATGCCTCCAAAACCCTTTTCTGGGTTTTCTTTTATGCACCGCCTGGTGGCTAGGTGTTGTCTGCCAGGCAACACGAACTGGCTTGCCCAATTCTCTCGGGTTTTTGCTGTTAGCGATGATGGGACGTTTGGAGTTGGTTTCTATGATGTGTGTATGATTGGTATGTTGTGTGATTATCTGTAATTGTTTAATTGGTGGAAGATTGCATGAACTTGCATATGAATTTGGGATTTAGGGTTCATGTTGGGATTATTGATAAATAACATAGATAATGTTTATGAATGGTGCATTGTTTGCGTGGAATTGATGATAACATGATTATATTATGAACCTTGGATGTGGTGTGAATGCGAAATTACGCTAGTTTGAAGGTGAACATTGAAACCGTGGGGTTTGCGACTCACAATGGATGCGGGAGGAATTTGGCAGAACCCAGATTGTCACGCACCGCCTGGCGGCACCTGGACTACTGCTAGGCGACACATCATAACAAAGGCATTTTTAATGGCGTTGTGACTTACGTTTTTGGGGTTATGGCTCGAGGGTTCTTATTCATGAAATAGGATAGTTGTTCAAGGACATATGAAAATTGAACATATTATGGAATTGAGTGCTAGAGTGTATAAGGATGAGTCTTTTGAAGTTGAATGCATGAAAGAATTAAGGGATTATGTATCTGAATGTGGTAAATTGCGAATTGGTAATGTAATTATGTATTTCTTGGAATATTGATTTACAAAGGGAGTTAACACATGCCAATGGGAAAAAGGAATAAATCCTAGATTACTTGCATTATATTTAAGTATAGGTAGGGTTTGGATTATAGAATTATGAATCATAATGCTTGGTAAATGTTGTTATGGGAGTATTATTGAGGTCTGTTCAAACATGATTGCATGATAGTCTGTGTATAAGTGGTATGGGAGTCCAATAAGGGCTATTATGTGCCAAAAACCAGTAGCACTGCATTACTGGTATGGCGCCTGACGGCGCGGGGTGAGCCACCAGGCGAATAACATCTAAAACAGTGGCAGTGGCCACTGAACTTAAATGGCGCCTGGTGGCGCATGATTGTGCGCCAGGCGGTTTGCTTGGATTCCGTCTGGTGGCATTATGGCAGCGCCAGGCGGATACAATTGTGGCTGGAAACTTTGTTGTGATGCTGAACTTGATTGACTAAGTCCTTGGTGATCTGGGATGTGCTTGATTTGTGACATGAGCGAGGAGTTCGTGTCAGGTGGACCGCATGCGGAACGTGAATGGTTTAGTTCACCGGAGGTACCCTTGTTGGGATGAATGAGCGAGGGAGTTCAATTCATGCTCCACTTGGGAATGCTATGAGCGAGGGAGTTCATAGTAGGAAAGGCGGGTATGCATGTCTGGGTCCGAGCGATGAGTTCAGATGACGGACGAGGGAGTCCGTGAAGCAGGACTATGAGCGGGATAGGCTCGTAGGTTGGACCACGAGCGAGGAGGTTCGTGGAAGCACGGGAAAGTCCCATGATCAAGAATACATGCATGAGCTCATAAAGGTTATGAGTGTGAGAAAATGGGTATTTTGTTGTTTTAAAAGTGAAATAATTATGTGATATTTGGGTGGGTGTATTTTATATTTATTTTCATCTATGTGCATAGCTCACCCTATCTGTTTGTGTGTGGCGATGATCAGATAATGTGTTATCCGGGAGCAGATGATGTTACAGGTGAGCCAAGAGATGCGTAGTAGCGGAGAGCGAGAGCAGATTACATGGGAATTTAGAAAGTTCTTTTATTAAATTTTCATGTAATTTATTTACTAGTTTTCTTTTGCGACTTTTGAATTGTAAAGACAACTTATAAATGTTGAACTTTACATTGCGATTTCTACATTTAAAAGTTTAAAATTCCCGCGTTTTTGGGAATGAGTTTATAATAAATGAGGTATTATTTATAAAATTGTCATTTTATTTCTTATATTAAGTAATATCCTACTGAGATGTTACACCACCACCAAATGAAGGCACCACCATGACCGTGAACCAGAGGGAAGGGAAGGGAACTTGGTGATTTTTTATTCGTCCTGGCGTGGAAGTGTAACTCGAAGAAGAGGATTGTAGTGGTTAGGGATTTTCTATTCCAATCCAATTTAGGGATTGCAGTTTTCTGTAACCTAATATTAAAATAATTAATTTTATTAAGTTAAGTGGGTTGGTGGGTCAGCTCACTCAACCCGTTTTGACCCATAACCACAAAAAATCTTGTTTTTTCAATCTGGCCCAACTCGAACTCGTGGTGAGTCGGATTGGCTCACGGGTTCTAGCTCAATCCGTTCCATTATTTCTATTGCACGCACAAGTACATGTTTTATTGGCCTCACACATTCCAACACTCTTGGTCCTTGGGTTCTGGACTCAAGTGCCACAAATCACATTATTGGCAATAATTTTTTTTCTCTTCTTTATCTGCTTAAGGTTATGTACCTTGTACTTAGGGTTACAACGTGTTTCATACCCTTTTGCCTTAGTCGACTATGATATTTAGAGATCAAGTTATGTTTAGTCAAATTTAGGATTTCAGTATTTAATCACTTTTATTGATGATTATCCAAGATGTACTGATTATTTATAGTAAAAAAATCATTCTAAGTTGTTTCTATATTTGAATTATTTTATAATGAAATTAAAAATCAATTTGGAATTTTTATTTAAACATTTTGTAGTGATAATGCTTGTGTGTATCTATCTAATTCTTTTCAAAATTTTATGGCTTTTCATGGCATTCTTCATCAAACCTCATGTGCTTATAGACCTTAACAAAATGTGGTCATTGAACGCAAGAATAAACATCTTATTGAAACAACTTGTACAATTTTAATCCATGGTGACATTCCTTAGTGCTTTTAGGGTGATGTTATTTTCAGTGCATGTCATCTTTGGTCTTAGATAAAAAAAAATCTCCATACTATTTTATTTCTTCATGAACCTCTTCATTCCTTACTTCTTAAAGTTTTTGTGTCCACATGCTTTATTCCTAATTTTAGTCTCGGTCTTGATAAATGATCTCTTAGGTAAGATAAATGTGTCTTTTTAGGGTTCACTAGATCACAAAAAAGATATAAATTCTTTTCTCTTCCTCTTAAGTATTATTTCATTTCAGTGATATCACTTTCATTAAGTCTTCCCTTACTTTAAGTCTCCTTATTTTCTTCATATGCCTCATTTTGATACAATCAATATCCCTTTTATATGTGATTCCCTTGTTATGTCCAATACACCTAAGGATCCCCCACCTCCATTGGATGACTCCCTCTAGTGCTAACTCCTTTATCGCCTTCAGCTTTGAGTACCGGGTTTCAAATTCCAATTTCTCTTGGTAAATGTATATGTTCTATCGGTAGGTGAAATTTTTCTATCAAAGTTGATCCTGATGGTACTATTGATCGTCTCAAAGCCCGCCTTTTGATTAAAGGTTATACACAAATTTTTGGTTTGGACTATGGTGACACTTCTTCTCTAGTGGCAAAGATTGCTTTTGTTCGCCTATTTATAGTCATGACTGCTATTTAACATTGCATCTTTACCTAATAGATGTCAAATATGCTTTTTCTTAATGGGGATTTGCAGGAATAAATTCATATGGACCAACCTTCACATTTTTTTACTTAAGGGTAGTCTTCTAGATTGGTATGTCGTTTTGGCAACTCTTTATAGAACCTTAAACAATCACCTAGGACTTGGTTTGAAAAATTTAGTAATGTTGTTCAACAGTTTGGTATGACTCGTAGTGAGGAAGATCACTCTATTTTTAACTACCACTTGATTCTTGGGTGTATTTATTTAATAATATATGTTGATGACATTGTTCTTAGAGATAATGACCACTATGTCATCTCACAATGAAACAATACCTTTGTTACCCACTTTCAGACCAAAGATCTTGAAAAACTCATATATTTCTTGGGGATTGAGGTAGCACGATCCAACAGTGGTATTATTATATCTCAAAGGAATTATGAATTAGATATTTTGGAGGAAACTAAGTTGATGAACTCAAAATTTGTTAACACACCCACACAGTAGAGAAGTACACAAGATATTAGTTGGAAAGTTGAACTCACTTATTAGATCTTGTGGCAATACGGGTTGACCCGCCCCGTTTTGACCATCATGCATAAACAATTCAAAATATATTTTGTTTATTTTTTAATTTTGTTATTTTGAATTAACAAGCATAATGCATTGCGTCCAAAAAAGAAGAAAAAAATATAGCTTAAACACAACCAATAAAATATTAGTTCAAAAGAAAATAAGAATTATACTTTTTGAATCTTTAATTTTTCAGTTGTGGCTATTAAGATTTTTTTTTATTGAAGTTATGAGTACTATTAATCATAATGGTTATGTTCACGTATTTATCTGAATACTTAATTAATAACTTGTATACTTGTACACACCTAATGATTACAAATCACTCTTGTTGCATCATTGAGTACTATTTTTTTATTAAATATTAAAAACATATAACTTTATTTTTTTTGCAATTTAATTAGTCGAATGGTACCCACTTTTTCGATCAGATGTGTCAGTTTAGTACCCGCTTTTAAAAATGTGTCAATCGAGTCCTAACTTTTGAAAAAATGTCTAAATTAGGTCCATTTCAAAAAAAATTTATTAACGTCGTTAACTTTATTCATGTTTTAACCACTAAATTTTAATATAAATATAAATACTTAATTTTGTATGTAATTTTAAATATCAATACCTTTAATGGCGTTAATAATTTTTTCTAAGAGGGACCCCAACCACTTGTGAACTTATTTGGCCTAAACAATTACATAAAGAATTGCAATTTGGAGATATCACTCAAATGACACTTATATGTGATAATTAGGATGTTTTTCATATTAACTATAATCATATCTTTCATGAAAGGATCAAACACATTGAGATTGATTGCCATTTTATTCAAGAAAAGATATCTGGAGATCAAGAGTAAGTTTGTTAACTCAAATTGTCAATTAGTATATATTTTTAATAAATTTTTGTAGGGAGCTAGAACTGATTATATTTGTAACAAGCTTTATATGCACCAACTTGAGAAAGAGTGTTAGATATTGTTAGTATTAGATATTATTAAATATTGTTAGATATTAGGAGATATTTGTATTATACTAATTTAATAGATATTAATGCAGTTATCTAGTATCATTGAAAGTCATGGCTCATTCTAAATCAATTCCTAAATTTTAGAAATCTAAGGACTTCAATCATAGTGTTTGATTCCCAAATCACCATAAATGAGCCATTGTTTTAAGTGTAGAACCTATTTCAATAAAGCATTTAAAACTATTCCTAGCATTCAAACATATTAGATGATTTGATTCTACCACAAATTTAGGATTATTTTTCCAACTTAATCTAAATAAGTTCAATAAGATGAGTGATCAATTCATCCAAACATTCAAGCACAAACCAAATCATTAACACTTTAATAAAAACATATATACATACACACACACACATATATGTATATATATATATATATATGTATGTATATATGTATGTATATATATATATATGTATATATATATATATATATATATATATATATATATATATATATATATATATATATATATATATATATATATATATATATATATGTATGTATATATATACATACATATATACATACATACATATATATATATATATACATATATATATATATACATATATGTGTGTGTGTGTGTGTGCGCGCGTGTGTGTGTGTATGTATGTCAACAACAGTACAAAGAATTAGAAAATGTTACATCCAATCTCAATACAAGAGAGTTTAGTCACTCATGATAATGATTATGCTTATGGAGTTGGGAGGAAAAGATTGAGGCTTGAATCTTCTTTCTAGTTGATCTAGGCTTGTTCTTCACCTCCCCGACTTCCTCTCGCACAATTTTCTCAAAGTATTATAGTGAAAAATAGAGAAAAAAATGTCTACAAAAAGTCTTGCATAAACATAACAACACTTTGTTTCTATAGTGATAAAACTAGTGCTTAACTTCAATCTTTAGTGCTTAACTGTAAAGGTTTCCTTTTATGCATGATTTTCTTGTAGTTCAAGCCTCTGCTTTGTTGTTCAACATTTGATGGTTTCCACTCGAAAGGGTTTTCTATGGGCTCAACTCCTTATCTTAGTGCTCTAGCTCATCACATTTGATTAATTTAATTTTCCTCCTTATGAGGATTTTCTCTTTAGCTTAGGGCCTAGGTTGTTTGTTCAGCTATGAAGGCCAAAGTTTTAATCTTGCTTAACTGCCTTCCAGTGCTTAGTCCCAGGCTTCAGTGTTCTGACATGATTACTTTGCACTTTGACTGATTGTTGCTTCTTGTTGTTAATCATGTTGCTCATCGACACCATGCAATCATCTAAGTTCATGTCGTTCCCACGGTGGGTGTCAAAGTTACAAAGGACTGAGATGACTGATATGTTTGTTTGTTTCAACATCGTCCTTCCACATCTTCACTCCTAATTCGAGATGATTACTCCTCTTTAGTCATGATGTTAAGATAGGTGCATGCAAGACACTCAAACAATATGTCAAATACAATAAATGTAATAATAAATGTAGATATAGTCTAAGGTTATTTAAGATATGTTTATCTATGTTAATATTTTATTATTATAACGTAGATCGTAATCGTATACCAAGATTATGTCTGTCATAAAGGACGACACCATCTCGGTCCTATCCTATAGTGCTTTTACTTCTCTATTCACTACCAAATTTCGTCCAAAACAATAATCCGATAGAACTAAGGATTGTATGAACAAACAAATACGGTAGACTATACTTGTCTATACTTGTTATTTAAAAAACCTGACATTGTTTTTAATTTATCATTTGTTTTCACTTTTTTTTGCAACCATAATATTTTTTTGCCGGAATATGTTTATCTAACATTTTTCATTTATAAAATTTAAACTTCAATCTATATTAAGGAAACAGAATTTAGATGCAATGTACCAAATATTTTTTGTTGGCTTATACAAATATCTTTGTGTCATAATTCAACTTGATGAGAGATGGCCAACAATTTGATTTGAAGTGTCGAAACCAACCGTGCATTTAGTTGGATTCCATTTCGTGCTGGTGGGGTTTACAAGTTCATCATACATATTTGACTAAGTGATCATATTTTTTTTTTCATTCATGTACACGTGTCAAAGGTTATAAAAAAATAGATTAAAAGAAGTATCATATTTAGAGATGTCAACGGGACGGGTAGAATACGAGTAATAGTTCCCCGTATTCTAACCGTTAAATAAATATCCGCCCCGTACTTGTATATATCCGTACGGGTATCCGTTATGCAGGTACGCGTATATTTTTTTAATATCCACGAGTACTTGAGGGTATATACAAAAGAAATTTTTAATATTTAATAAAAAAAATTAACCATAAATCTAAATAAAAATACAATGCATAATCTTTATAAATTTCAAACAGTGAAACTAACTCATTTAAATAGTGTTGAATGACAATTTACAAATAAATGAAGATTTTTTTAAAACTAATTAATAAAAAATAACCCATTCAAAATCAATATGTTAATGTTTTAATAATTTGTTAAAATTTAAATTAGAGTATAGCAGGTACGAATATCCAAGGATACATTATGATACTCGTACCCCACCCCATTAACATGCGAGTATAAAAAAATACTCGTATCTCGTAGATATTCCTTTTCAAAATATATTTTCTATCTGTTGCGGATTTATCTGCGAATATCCACAGGTACAAATCTTTTTGAGATCCCTAATCATATTATTATTTTTTTCTATTAAAGTGTATGAACCCAAAATATCTCGTAACTTTTTTGGAAATTGAGACTAAAGATTACTTATATACTTTCTTTAACTTCAAAAATATCCTAATCTACGAGTAGTTAGTTTATTTTACCATTACCAAATCCATTTTTAACTATGTAAAACCACACTCATTAGTCAGTGGTGGAAGATTATGGACACCGTGTCCCCTCACCCTCTTCAAAAGAAAATTTCAGAATTCTTTATATGCATACAATGAGGATTAAATTAGGAAGATTGATTTTGCACAGGTATATAATGAGAATTAAATTAAGAAGATTTTCAATTTTAATACAGGTCATCTAATTTTAATAAATATTAAAACATAATAAAGAATAAATAAATTCATTAAATAAATAGAAAAGAAAATTGAAATATTATTTTATATTCTCTTTCTTCATTTGTCAATAGTAAAATCCAAATTCATTTATTGTTTTCTAGGTGTTCCACATGTGAAAAAAAAAGAATGAAAAAAAAATTATTGTTTTTATCAAGTGTGACTTATTTATCACATATTTTCTTTTAGATAATTACGTCTTTCAAATGTATAGGTTAAGATTCAATGTTCTGTTGTGTAATAAAAATAATAATATATATAAATTTTGAGTTTGCGTCTCTCAAAATTATTAAACAAGATGCGTCACTCCTCATAATATATAAAACTGTAAAGAAGATATACAAACAAAATGATAGAATTACGTCTATATCATTACCATTCTTCTCTTTGATTTCAATGCTTAATATATATATATATATATATATATATATATATATATATATATATATATATATATATATATATGTATGTATATATATACATA
>Ga0214543_1004971_pt1 | contig 24887 bp, 19 predicted proteins | sample CNSS2metaG_FD_160094 | JGI IMG/M metagenome (GOLD analysis project Ga0214543, IMG submission 160094) | Root nodule microbial communities from cowpea collected in UCLA plant growth center, Los Angeles, California, USA - CNSS2 | ecosystem: Host-associated > Plants > Roots > Nodule | place: USA... | reverse complement strand
AATAATTGAGACTTTAATTTGATTAGAGGTAATTACTTTAACTAAAATTAGTCAAGACTTTACTTTGATTAATTAAGTTTTCTATTTGGTAAAGAAACAAAGGAATAGACATGATTAGGCATAGTAAGATTAATTGAGACTGTACTTTGATTAAATTTACTATGGACAATCTAACAATTCTTACTTTTAATTGAGACTGTACTTTGATTAAAAGTGAGGATGCCAACAAATGAATTGAGTCTTTACATTGATTTATTTGTAAATCAACAATAATAATTAATTTAACAATAATCTCTAGATAACCAATGAAGAATCTTATTTAGAAAAAGCAGTGGAATTGACCTATTTACTATTACTGTGTTTACAATCTTCCGTGTCATTTTCTTTGCATATCAAAATCCCCCTATTTTTATAGTTGCTAGTTTTAATTGCATTTTTAAGAATCAAATATTTGAGATCAATTCCGTATTCGTTGTGAGACGACTCAGGGTTATCTTAACCCTAACTATTTTCTTCACTACAAATTGGCAATACTGAAGTTGCTAAAGTAGTGGTAATTTGATCGCCTAACGACAGCGATATCACGTGGCCAGACATAATTAATAATATATAAATATGCATGGACCCCACAAATTAAAGGTACGCATTCATTACTTTCTTAATCACCAGATTTGACTTTCTGAGAGATTTCGCTGACTTGAGCTTCAGAGTCCCTTTTGCAGGTAACCCCTCCCGGGTCCAAATCGATCACACCGAGATACCCATAAGCGATATATATCAACCGGGAAGAAGCCTACTGAGGAGATGGCGGACTAGGGCAAGGTAATACTTGTGTCTGACATATCTTGTTTGTTCTCTACAGGAACAGAAGAGATAAGGAAGAAATAAAAACTAAAGAGAAGATGCAAGCCTTCTCCCAAGGTTCTTGGCAACTGCTTCATGCTCCAATTACACCTCCCTTCGCGTCTCCATCTCCAATTCGCAACCTATCTTCCTCTCCTACCCCAAAAAAGGGGAAAACCACCATGAATGCAGGAGAAGACCCAAGGAGGAGTGGGAGAGATTCCCAACACTCTTAGCAACCTCCAAGAGGCTCTCTAAGCACTGAAAAGTGTTTCTTTATTGTGAAAAATGAGGAATGGTCTAAACCCTCACGTGAAACAAGTTTAAAAACCCATTTTTTGACATGTCACCGACGTCACCGCTTAGCCTTGTCTCAGCAGCGCTCAACGCCAGGTTTTACGAACTGAATGGCGCTCAGCCCCACTTTCTGCCACTTAGCCTTATGGCGCTCAGCCCTAGTTTTCCACCCTTCAGCCTTGAGCAGTTTGACAACATTTTGTATTTAAAGCACTGGGCGTGATTTCAGTGGCGCCCGACACGAGTATTTGCTTCAAAATCTTTCTTCTCTTGTCCAATCATGCTCCCTTGAGTTCTTGCTTGTTTTCCTCCACAGCAAATGCTTCCTTTTAACTTATTTAACACATTTAGAAGAGAGATTAGCGGGAAAACAAGCATAAAACAACTAAAGCACAAAAGAATACAAAACACACTAAACTTGAGGATATAACAAGATAAAAGCTAGGAAAGAGTTGATTTATTCATGACAATAAACACACAAAAAGAGGTAAAAATGGACATTATCAGTGATCAAATCCAAGAATTTGGGCTCCCAATTTTGAAAATAGGGTGTGCCTTCTAGATAAGGCATCAACCACAACATTACTTTTGCCCTTCTTGTACTTTATCGCGTAAGGAAATTGTTCTAAGAATTCCATGCACTTAACATGCCTTTTATTCAACTTGTGTTGGCTTTTCAAGTATTTTAGCGACTCATGGTCACTATGAATGACAAACTCTTTGGATACAAGGTAGTGTTCCCAAGTTTGAAGGGCCTTAAATTCCTTGTCACGTTCTTTGATTCTTATTTGGTGATAACCACTCTTTAGATTAATTTTAGAAAACATGAGGGACCCAGCAACTCATCAAGCATGTCGTCAAGCCTAGGGATTGAATGCCTATATTTGATGGTGATGTTATTTATAGCCCTACCATCACAAAACATTCTCCACTTTCCATCCTTTTTAGGCACTAACAAAACAGGCAGAACACAAGGACTAAGGCTCTTTTGAACCCAACTTTTCTCCAACAACTCTTGCACTTGAGACTCTATCTCCTTTGTTTCTTGAGGATTGGTCCTATAGGCTGGTCTATTTGGAAAACTTGCCCTAGGCACTAAATCTATTTGATGCTCAATTCCTCTAAAAGGAGGAAGCCCAATTGGCCCTTCTTTAGGGAAAATATCCTCAAACTCTTTCAAAAGATTTTCAATTTTAGGAGGTAGACTCTTAAGTTTAAGAGATGTAGCAATGCATGTGAGTGTTGCTTTACACATCAAGAGGCATGAAGGTTGTTTATCATTGAGAACTTGGTTCAAAGATTTTATAGTCAAAATGTTCTCATGTTGAATGACCTTAGGAGAAGGAACACCAATCTCTCCCACCTCCGATTCATCTTTAGTTACTTTTTAGTAGAGATGGAGGACTTTTATCCTCTTTTCTCTCCTTTTCCAACTTCCTTCTCATTTGGATTTGATCCTCTACCACTTGGGATGGTGATAAAGGATGCAAGACAAATTTTCTATCCTTGTGAGTGAAGGTGATTTCATTGGTAGATTATGCATGGCTTTCTTTTCTAATTGCCAAGGTCTTCCCAATAAAACATGGCAAGCTTCCATAGGTACTACATCACATAACACACTATCTTGATATTTCCCTATGGATAGCTTGACCTTCACTTGATGTTGGACTGTCAAATCCCCACTTTCATTAAGGCATTGCAATTTGTAAGGTTTTGGATGGGGAATGATAGTCAAAGCCAACTTATCAACCAACCTTGTACTACAACAATTGCAACATGAACCGCTATCAACAATGAGAGAACAAGTGTTTTCTAAAATTTTATATCTTGTATGAAAGATGTTCTCTCTTTGTGTTGGCTCTTTTGGAATGGGTTAGTTGCTAAGAAGTCTTCTAATCATTAGAAGGTCTCCTTCACAAGGATATGCAATTTCCTTAGACTCATTATTAGACTCCTCACTAGAAGTTTCACTCTCACTTTCTTGCTCATCTTGGCTACTATAGTGGTCAACACCCCTTAAGATCATGGTTTTTTTTTGTAGGGCATTAAGATGCAACATGACCTTTACCAGGACACTTGAAACATTTGATTTCACTAGTGCGAGTGTGTTTAGATGTGCCTTCCCTTGGTTTCTTCTTTTCCTTGAAACTTTTGGAGGATTCTGCTTTGATTTGCTTACCTTCCCTCTTGAATTCTTTCTTGGTATGAGAGTTAGAGTAGTCATTTCGAAAATTTTTCCTTAGAATTTGTTGCTCTACCTTTATGCAAAGTTGAACCAAGTCATTTAAGTCTCGGTAGGTCAACAATTCTACTCGATCTCTTATCATAAGACTTAAGCCAGTAAGAAACCTTGCAATGGTGGTATCCTCAGACTCCCTAATCACAACCCTCATCATACATAACTCCATATTTTATCTATATTATTCCACTTTCATTTTATTTTGATGGAGTCTTTGGAGCTTATCCATTAGCTCTCTATGATAGTAGGAGGGAATATGTCTTTTCCTAAGGGCTCCTTTGAGGTCATTCCAATATTTGACCTTGGGACTTTGATTGATTCTCCTATCTCTTTCGAGGGCAGTCCACTAATACATAACATTGCCTTGGAAGCTAAGGGTAGCTAAAGGTACTTTCCTCTCCTCACTTATTTTATGGCAAGCAACAAGTTACTCAACCTTCATTTTCCAATCAAGATAAGCTTCAACATCATCTTTCCCATAAAAGTGAGGGAGGTCTATTCTATTGGCTCATGGTTCCTTGGGCTCTCTTCTTTCTCTTCTTAGAGGAGGAGGTTGATAGAAGTTGTCAACTAGTCTACTATCTTCTTCTTCATAGTGTGTGACTAGTGTTGGAGTGTGGGAGTACAAGTGTTGACTCCTATTACTCATCCTCTCATGCAACCTTTCCATATTTCTTGTTCCCCTTCTCTCTTCATCTAAAAGTTGATGAAACCTATCTCTTTGTTGTTTTTCCCTTTCCCTTGCAATTGTTTCATCTTCCTTCCAACGTAGTAGTTCTCTCAAATTAAAGGCAATTTATTTCAAACTTATTTCTTCTTCATTTAAAGCACCCATACATTGAGAAAGAGGTTGAGAATTTTTATTTTTTTTTGAGATTTTAGAAGACTTTGGTCTTTTAAAGAAATTTTCAAAGAAGAAGTAGATAACAAAGGCTTTTAGTTCTCCTCCAAAAAAGAGAGGTGAATCACTTGGATTGCTTACATACCAAGTCTTTCCTAGCCAAGGGAACTTGAAACTTTTGTACACAACTTCTTAAAGGAAATTAATTCAAAGACTAAGTTGACACACACTAAACTATCAAACAAGAAAATTAAAAACAAGAAAGATTAGAAGCTATATGCTTCCTAAGTTTTGGTAGAAGTAGAAGGCACTTGGAACCTTCAAACTTCACCACTAAAAGTGCTTCGCTAATGTATAGAAGAGGTTCTAGTTAGGAGATGAGATTGAGTACCTAAGACTCCCCTAAGACACATAGCTAGGCCATGATCACAAGAAGGAAAGCATTACAATTTTACAACTCAATTTGAATACAATCAAAGTGCACAAAATTTAAAAGGTCTTATTGGGTTTGTCTTCTTGGCTTGGTCCTCACAAGTGTTCCACTCTTGCACTTCCTCTTGATCTCACCAAAGAGGATTCTCTTTCGGGACTAGGTACTCCACCTCCTAGGATGCTACCTTAGGAAAGTTAGATCACCTCCAAAAAGAAGTATGCACCAAGTATAGAAACCAAACCAAAAGAGGTCAAGAAATAAAGCAAGAAAAGCACAAATTATAATTGTTAAACTAAAAGTGAATAGTGCCTTGACAAACTCAAAGGACTACCAAAGAAATGACAAACTAGAAATAAGGTAAAGAAACAAGATAAGCACTCAAATGAATTACCTAATGAATGGCACTAGAATGGATGAAAAACAACCAAAATAAGTTAGAAAACTACACTGAAATTTGATTTTTCACTCACTGCCAGTCCAAAAATGTGAATTCAAGCCTCTGCTTTAGCTATTTATCATTTTTTCATTTCTCAACATTTTTCAATGATATTTTTTCTCTGTTTCGTCTAAGTCTTAGCTAAAGGAGGAAAAAAATCAGATATGGATTTGCACTAGCCAATTTTTTATGATAAATCAAATACAGAGAATGTGTAGTTAGACAGAAACTGGAACAACAGTAAAATGCAACAAAATAATGCTCTCAAACTCAAGTGATGGTAGTGATTCTAGTGTACTTCTTTTACCACTTTCTTTTGATTCTTTTTGGCAATTGCTTATATTCTTCTATTCTTTTTGTGCTTTTTTTATTTCTTTTTATAGCGCTTACAATAACTAGTTTCCACCACAAATCAGAATCACCACCACACTATGCTTGATCATTTGCATTTTAATTGAAACAAAAAGCACAAAAGAGAAGGAAACTTAAAGGAACCAAAAGAAGATCATGAAACACAGTGTAAATTGACTCTAAGACATTGCTAAGATCTAAATAACAATCTGAACTTAAAAAACAGAAATGAAAAAGCACGAAAGCACAATTAATTAAAAGGAAATTTAGTGTGGTTTATGGTGATGTTAAGCAAGCACAAGGAAAATTCTCACTGGACATTAAGATCACTAAGGGTATCCAGATGTGAATGTTCATTTCTAAAGCTCCAAGAGAGAAGAGAGTGTTCATTTTTAAGGATTAAAAAACTGCACTCAAATCTGAAATAGAATTCAACAGTACATCACCAAACAAATTCAAAGCAAATTAAAAGCTACACAAGGAATTAATGACATATATGGACTAAACATGACTCTAGACAAAAATATGGATTTTAAAATAAAAACAAACTCAAGAAAAAGAGAATAAACCAAAAAAAATCAACAATTACTCAATTAAAATGAAAAGTAAACGGTAGAAACCAAATAGAACACCTAAAGCACACAAGGATGGTTCAAGATGAAGCAAATGAAGATGAACCAAAGTAAAAAGACATGAATACTCAAAATAAAAGGAAAAAAAAACAACAAGACAAGTAGAAGAAGAGATGAACAACACGAAATTGAAAGAATAATGAAGAATAAGCACTTAACTCACTAAAACCGAGAGCAATCAATGCTCATGATACCACATGATGGCTTCTTTTTGTCTCCATTGAAGCTTGCATGAAGAATGAAGGCTCCATGGATGGTGTTAGACACTGAAGCATGAAGGGAAAGAGCTTAAGTTGTTTGGTTTACTGTAGGTGAAAGGATTCTTAAGTAAACTAGAGAAGAATTTACTCTAAGGTGAGGTCAAAACATTTTTGTGCACAAATTTGAGCAGCGCTTCATTACTCAATTTCAATATGAAAAATACATGTCCTAAGCCTTCTATTTATAGGCTAAAATGAGACCAAGGAGTCTCCAAAAAGTGGAGGGAAAAAAGAGTCTAGAAAGTTGAATTTTGGAGCAAAAAAAGAGCATGTGGAAGGTGTGACTTGCCACCTAAGCAAATAACACTTGTCTTGTCATGGGAAGCTAACTCTTATCCTTGGAGAGTAAGTTTGAGAAGCTTCTAGGCTTCTCTAGAGTAGATGCACTACTCTCAGCCCATTTAGCCTAATTCCCCCTTTTGGTCCAAAATTACTTCTAAAGCCCAATTTCCTTTAAGGCCCAATACATGACCCAAAGAAAACCCTATTCTACTGGGCCCAAAATACAAAGCCCAAAATAATATCCTAATCTAGTATTTACAAGCAAAGAGTCTTAGGCTAGGTCTTCACATCTTCCTTGGCCCATGTGAATTTCATCTTGAGCCTTGCATGCGCATTTGAGACCCATTCCTCTTGTATTCTCCTAGTCATGGCTCTTGTTGTAGGTCCCTTGGCTAGAGGCATCTCATAAAAAACTCACCCCGAATTGGGAAGGACCATTCAGAGTGATTGAAAATCTAAGCAATAGAGCATATCGATTCGAACACTTGGAACGAAAGCCCATACCAAACACTTGGAATGCCACACATCTCAAATTTTATTTTAGTTAGAACAAATGTAAATACTAGTCGGTACCAAATGACATACTTTTCCTACTACTGACATTATTTTCCTATGGAGGGTTTTGGATGGTAAGATGTTGACAACGCAACCAGATTAATAAAATAAGAAGTTTTATTGCAAATATTTGCCCCCTTTTTTCTACTTGCATGAAATGAATAACAAAATAACAGTTAAGGAAGAGTTCTAAATGAACCCCTATCGATTGATTAACTAAGAAAAACTAAGGAAGAGTTATAAATGAACCCCTACTGATCGATTAACTAAGAACGGTTAGGATAAGTTCTAAATAAACCCCTACCAGTGTATTAAACTAAGAACGGTTAAGGAACAATTCTAAATGAACCCTTACCAATATATTAAACTAAAAATGGTCAAGGAAGAGTTTTAAATGAACCCCTATCAATCGATTAAAATAAGAACGATTAAGGAAGAGTTCTAAATGAACCCTTACTAATCGATTAAACTATGAATGGTTAAGGAAGAGTTCTAAATGAACCTTTACCGATAGATTAAACTATGAACAGTTAAGGAAGAGTTATAAATGAACCCTTATCGATAAATTAAGTAAGAACGGTTAAGGAAGAGTTCTAAATAAATTCATATCGATTTATTTACTGATAAATTGGTCAAGGATATGTGCATAAAATGAATCCCTAATAAATGCCCCATCTATTTGCCCAAGATGAGGTCGTTCAAGGCAAATGCAAAAGTTGATGAATTAAAAAGACAAATTGGTAAATATCGACTAGGTAATTTTGTATTCCAAATCCTTTGAGAGTCGTACAAGTGTGGAGGTTGATCTAGTAAGGATTGGCTAACAAAAGCCTAACTATATTGATCGTACAAGATCGACTCGCGATGGCATAAAAAAGTAAAGGTATTCAATTCTTAACAAAACAAATGAAAAACTAAACTTAAGAATCTGAAGGGTTATTGATGTTCCAAGCGGTTTCTTCTTAATCGGTAGGAGGCGAGAGCATTTAGCCTTCAGCAACTTCCTTGTCATCGAAAAGATCCCAAACGTGAATTAACTTTCCCTTGTGAAGGACCATGGGGGCATTGAACTTATCCTTATCCAAGGGGATGTTGTAAAAATAAGTCGTTCAGTCCAAGACCTTCTAGAAGCTGACTTCATGTTGTGCAATGACCTACAACTTGGTTTCATCAAGTTCAACGGCCAAAGACTTATACTTTTTGTCCTAATCTGCCAATGCCTTCCGATCCATTTGTTGGGACAAAAGAAGATCATCAACCTACTACTCTAGTCGACGAGTCCTGGTGAACAAATCCTTTTCTTTTTCGACTAAGGCTGCAACCCGAGTGGTTGAGTCGTTCTCCTTTTATGAGTACACAACATGAGCAGACTTGGCTTCCCTTAGTTGGGCACCCAACTCGTCGTTGGCCTTAAGGTCTGTCTCAAGATTCGGTTAGGAGTACGCCAAGTCCTTCAACAATTGGATCATCTTTGGTTGATCAACGCCATGATTTACTCGCTTGCATAAAGCAGTAGTGTGCAAGCTAAACTCAACTACGACGTATAATGTATCAACCTCACAAATGCCCTATATTAACACCTTCTGATAAGAGTTAAGATGGAAATAGAACTTCTCTCCCATCTATAGATCAATCCCAAGATGCCACTAGCAAACGGAACCGATGTACCCCTTCCTAAATGACCTCACTTTGGGGATCGGGTGGAAGTACCACTCATCATGCTTCCTTTCACCTTTCTTTCTATGGGCTTCATGTTCCTGATTGATTAGAGTAGCGAAGACGATGGTAAGTGGAGAAATGTTGAGAGTTGGAGTTGGAGAGGCAGTTTCCTTAGTGGTAGCCCTGACCGGCATGCCTTTTTATGTCAACCTGGTCAAAGGGCCCTTTTATGCACCAGGGATAGTCCCAAAACCGCCTACTCTCATCGGGTTCTTATCAGGCAACTTTTTAAGGAAATGGGCATTCTCCGGGTTGATAAGAGCCATGATAGTTGTAACATAAACAAAAATTTAGCTAAGTTAAAACTGACCACAAATAAATCTGTTGGAGAAGAGTAACTAACCATAATTGTCCTTACAAAGATTGTGGGACTGGTAACACTTCAGTAGATCCCTAGTTGGAAGTTTATAGAGAAGCTCTTTCCAAATCTCTAGAGTTGAGCACTCATCGGGTGTCATCATGTGTTATCCCAAGGGTTTGACCGAACGAGATTGCGATTCCAATACAAGGGAAAATTTGGCCTATCGTCCCCATCAAAGGATAACATGCGACTCTTGACAATGATGGAAATCTTAAAAAGTCACCCCTTTAAAGCCTTTGTAAGAAACGCCAAAAAATTGGAGAAGATTTGATGAGATGCCTCGAGCCAAGGGACCTACAACAAGAGCCATGGCTAGGAGAATACAAGAGGAATGAGCCTTAAATGCGCATGCAAGGCCCAAGATGAAATTCACATGGGCCAAGGAAGATGTGAAGACCTAACCTAGGACATTTTGCTTGTAAATACTAGATTAGGATTTTATTTTGGGCTTTGTATTTTGAGCCCAGTAGAATAGGGATTTCTTTGGGCCATGTATTGGGCCTTAGAGGAAATTGGACTTTAGAAGTAATTTTGGACCAAAAAGGGGAATTGGGCCAAATGGGCCAAGAGTAGTGTGTCTACTCTAGAAAAGCCTAGAAGCTTCTCAAACTTGCTCTCCAAGGATGAGAGTTAGCTTCCCATGGCAAGACTAGTGTGACTTGCTTAGGTGGCAATTCACACCTCCCACATGCTCCTTTTTGGCTCCAAAATTCAACTTTCTAGACTCTTTTTTTCCTTCACTTTTTGGAGACTCCTTGGTGTCATTTTAGCCTATAAATAGAAGACTTAGGAGATGTATTTTTGAGCTTGAAATTGAGTAATGAATTGTTGCCCAAATTTGTGCACAAATCTCTTTTGAGCTCACCTTAGAGTAAACTCTTCTCTAGTTTACTCTAGTCTTCTTCCTTAGGAGTTGGCCTCACCTTTCTTAAGAATCCTTTCACCTACACTAAACCAAACACCTTAAGCTTCTTTCCTTCATGCTTCTGCATCCAACACCATCCATGGAGCCTCCATTCTTCATGCAAGCTTCAATGGAGACAAGAAGAAGCTATCAAGATTCTTATCGAACTCACTTATTAGTGACACTTATCCCTTTCTAGCGACCAAGTGAGTACGGTAATGGTAGAGAAACAAGGTTGGGGTAGGATTTAAGCCAAAAGCCTTACACAATATTCTGAATGTCTACATGGCTACCCATGCGTTCAGATGCAACTGAGTGGGAGCAACATTTAACTCTCGCAAAATCTCAATCTGAAAGTCCTCGAACGGCACGTGCACGAACATGTTGATTAAAAAATAGGAATATATGTTCTACAAGAAATCTTCAAGTTCTCCTGATCGTGGCATACTAGTTTGTTGCCCATTCACACTCGGAGGTGCATGACATCATCATCAATCTAGTCTCCTAGAATGTATGTCCAGCCAGCCAAATCCACCAAATCATTGCCCCATTAGAATTGGGTTGTATACTTGTGGACTTCATGCACAGTCCAACCATACCTTGGGATTTTCGGAAATTTCAACTCATCCCCCTCAGCCTCCGTATCAACGAGGATTTCCCGGACGATATTGCCACTATGCTCCTTTGTGGCTTTCCTTTACATATACCTTGGTCCCCATCCCCGATTAGACCCTTATTGCTAGTATGTACAGGCGTGGTACTACTATTGATAGTTGGTACTACTACAATAATGATTTTTTAACATGTTACATTTCTTAATTTTCAAATCAAACATAAAAACAAAAAAAAAATGACAATTATGTTCGTCAATTCTCCTTTTTCTTGTTAGGGGCTAGGACTTGAATTTGTGATTTTCGTTTCCACTTATTCGTTTTGTTTTTGTTTTTGTTTCTATATTCAATTGAATCCATTTAAATCTATTATGCATCATCATTTCATCCATTACATCCTTCCACAGCAAAGCCAGATCATGCCTTGCACATGTACACGAGCATTTTGACTATTACTACATAAAATATAAGTTGTTTGGTTTCACTTGTAATTTTTAGTTTTTCTGAGTTCTAATCACTTTTATATGCATATTTTAGTTAGTTTAGGTGATTCAATCATGTTCCACATACATGCATTGTAAATAGAGTGTCTCAAGTTCATCATGCATTTTATCAAACACCTTGAGTGCATAGTGTGTCATTGAGGATTTTCCTTAAATAATTAGCTTAATTGTGTTTTATAGTGTTTATTAGTGGTTGCAGGGGTTAACATACATATGTTAGTCCAATAAAATATGTTGATCATCCATTCCATCATTGCATTCATCGAATAAGCATTTTGAGTTAGATTTATAGTTTCTAACTTTAAGACATGCATTGCATAGTAGTTTTAGGATTTTATGTTTCTAGTTAGTTTAATTCCCCAACACAAGTTGTTTACAAGCATTTGCATTTACATATTGTCATTTCCACGGATTGATACTCAAGGTTGCCTCTATATTATATTTAGGGGGAAATTGATTTTGTATGAACTTAATGTAGCTAAAAATTTTAGTTCATTAGTGAACCAAGTGCTAGAGGTAGCATCTTAAGGGGTGGAGGTTCAAAAGGAGTTCAAAGCAAGGAAGACCTCACAAGAAGAGATAAACACACAAGTGAATAGGAGAGTTGAGAGCTAAACACGCAAGGGAAGCAAATGATTGATTCTCGATTCTGTTTCAATTTGTTTTGTTGTAACCATTTCAATTTCAATTGTTGTGAAGGCCTTTATGCTAAGTGTTTTTGAGGAGCCTTTGGTGTTTTTCCATCTCTTATCCTTCTGAACTTCTTGTATAACTTTCGTGTATTCGGTGAGTGTGTCTTGGAAGCTCCAAAGCTAACAAGCCTCACCACAAGATTTCGTTTAGTTAATCTTTTAAGTTCATTTAGACGTGTGACTTGGCAAGATATCAAATTCTAGCCTTGTTGCTAAGAGTTCATGTAGACTCTAGGTTTGCGTCTTTTTTTTAACATATTTTAAGTTTAAAGGCTCTCTCTTTGTGAAAGTTTATGGAGTAAGTAGTGAGGTAAACTCTGGTTAACCAATATTTGGTACTTAAGTCATTTTAGTGACTCACATCTCTTACTCATGATTGAACTTGTGAAAACCTTCTAATAATTTCACCTTAGGAGAAATTTAAAAATTAAAAGATATGTATGTTTAGACATCCTTCTCTACATAGTGGGAGTTCTTTAAAGAATCTATTCGCAGTTTAAAACATCTTTCTCAATAGCTCAAGTCAATCAAACTATGGAGACAACAAGAATTCAAGCAAAATGAAAAAAGATAATATTGAAAGAGAGACTCAACTTGTCATCTTGGTAATAGGATATTAGGATTCTTACACAACAAGAAGAAAAACTACAAAAAAAGAAGAAGTTCAAAGTAGGAGTAATTCTAGTAGGGGACTCTAAGAGTGGGGATACAACCTTTGAAAGAGAAAAAATGATTAAAACTAGGGAACTATTATCATCAACCTTCTTCTTTTAGAAGGCAAAGAAAGGCACATACCCTTGGAGAATCTAAATTTGACTTACACCCTTCTTTTATGGAAAGGATAATGTTGAGGCATACTTAGAACGTGAAATGAAGATGGAGCAACTTTTTGCACGCCACCAAGCCAATGAAGAAAGGAAAGTGCCTCTAGCAACCCTTAGCTTAAAAGGGTATGCTATGTATTGGGGACCTCTTTAGTTTAAGAGAGGTTCCACAGTAATGGTCCCCCAATTGAGTATTGGAATTATCTTAAGTTTGTCCCTTAGAGGAGGCATATTCCTTTATACTATAATAGGGAGCTCATGGACAAACTCCAAAGGCTCCAATAAAAATCTATGTCTATAGAAGAATATAGGTAGAAGATGGAGTTGTATGTGATCGGGGCAGGGTCTGTAGAAAAGGAAGATATCACTTTAGCTAGGTTCTTAAGTAGTTTAAACCTTTAAATAAGGGATAAAGTTGAGCTACTACCTTATAGAGATTTGAATGATCTAGTTCGAAAGTGTATAAAGGTAGAACAACAATGCTTGACAAAATCTTCTTCAAAAAAAGAACAAGCTCACTCTAGTTCTTATAGCAAGAAGGATTGTACAGTAAAAAAAAACAAAGAAAAACCACCTTCTTAAATAAATAAATAAATAAATAAATATATATATATATATATATATATATTATTTTTATAATACTAATATTCATATTATTATTATTTTTTACTAAACTTTAATTACTATTATTACTTTCTTTGGTAAAAGAAACACCATCTTTAGTTAATTAATTAACTAATATATATTTCTTTTGTGAAATAATGAATATATAAATAATATAACTTTAATATTTTGTATATGAAAACTAATGTACTATAAAACTTTAGGTGTTACAATATTGAAATCATGGTAGTATAAATTTGAGATGTTAGAGTACTGAGTAGAGCTTAGAGCTTGACATTGTATTGTTACTGCTACAAAAAGCTTGAATTTATAGTCTAGTTATTGTCAAAAGTGTTGAACGTGCATATGCTATGTTGGTTCTAGAGTTGTCAAAATGGGTTGGAACCCGCGAGCCAACCCGGCTCATCACGGGTTTGAGTCGGGTTAGGTTGAAATTTTTTTACAAATTTCAATATGGGTTGATTTTTGACCCGGCTCATCTAGAACCCGTGGTGAGCCGGATTGGCTCACCAACCCGCAGATAAAAGGGTCACACAAGTATTTTTTATTTTTTTTATTAAGTTGGACTTTACATTTGGATCATGTTAGGTTATTTTTTGGGTTAATTATGTTTTTAGTCCCTAAACTATTAAGCGATTTTGGTTTTGGTCCCTCTTTTAAACTTTGCTCTATTTAGATCCTCATCTTTTTAAAATTTATGGAATTAGTCCTCAAAAATTAACGCCGTTAACATGTTTTTAGACCTGACAAACAGAGTACCACGTCATCCATTCACTTTTAGACACGTGTCGATGTTTAAATTACATGTCATCCGTTCTTCCTCCCACCACAGATGCTCTCGTCTCCGATAAGTTCTAAATGGCGTCGTTTGCTTCTTCGCTACAGTTAGGATTGACGATGTTCGTTTCTTCTTGTTGGTGTGTTTCAGATCTGGATTCACCAAGAGAGGCCAGCGAAGCTATGTTGCTCACCATTGTGTCGTTTATCGAGGTCGTCGTTGACGACCATATTTTCTTCCTTTGATGCGAATTGCAAGAGGTTTCCCCATCCTTTTTCACCCTGCGCCAAGCACCACCCAACCGCAACATTTTCTAACATCAACGCGATTAAGAGAGGTTGTCGGAGTGTGACCTCGGCCATAAACGTCACCTGCGTTGCCGCTTTTCACTTTCTTCACCAACACATGCGATTAGGGTTTTGGTTGGGTTTTGTGATTGTTGAGTGTGTTAATGGTGACTGTTGGAAGATGTTTTTTTTTTTTAAATCAGACTTGCAAAAGAGAATGAAGGTGGTAACAGGTTCTCTGATTGTGTTTACGAGTGAAGAAAATTAAGCACAGCGGAAAAAGAAGATAATTTTGATGGTGGGGTTCCTTTATGTACAATGTATGAAGATTAATTTCTTTGGATTCTCTATAATTTTCGGTTAATTTCTCTGGGTTCTCTGTAATTTTTTGTTCCAAATAATTTTTAGGTTGGGATTTTTGATAGTTGACAAATTTAAAGTTGAGTGGAAATAATGGAATGATTGGGTTTTTTATCCTTTTCCCCCTATAATTTTTCATTAACCCTTCAAAAGAGTTCAAAAGGTTAAAAACAAAGTAATTAAAGTGATTTTATGTTTTCTATGAATGTGATGTTTGAAATACCATAATCTATGATTTTGGATTTTTATACTTGGAAGATGAAGTTAAAGTTGAGTGGAAGCTAATTGAATGGTTGGATCGAGAAGGTTGTGAGGTTGATAATGGAGAATAGATTTTAAAGGTGGAAATGGAAAAGGGATTTTGATTGTTGTTGTGGTTCTCTGTTTGGATAATGAAGATGTTCGTTAATAAAGAAGAAGATGATGAAGGTGGAGAATGAAGAAGTTCACCAACAAATAAGAAGAAAGATGAAGTAGAAATTTAATTTAATTTTTTAAGTTAAATAATTTGTTACGTGTCATAAATGAGTAGCTGATGTGGTATTCTGTTTGGCACGTCTAAAAAAATGTTAACAGCGTCAACTTTTGAGGACTAATTCCATAGATTTCAAAAAGATGAGGATCTAAATAGAGCAAACTTTAAAAGAGGGACCAAAACCAAAATTGCTTAATAGTTTAGGGACTAAAAACATAGTTAACCCTTTTTTTTATCCAACACATAAATAATTTGTATTTTTTTTTATTTTGGTTTATATTTGAATTGTCTTAAAGTTTATTTAGATTTTAATTAAAATTACAATTTAGTTTTGATTGAAAAAAATAAAAATAAAAATTGTATTTTTTTAATTAAGTGAACCGGTGAGCCAACCCGTTTAACCCGCCAACTCGTGGTGGACCGGACCGGGTTTGAATTTTTTTGGCTCGCTAAAAAGTAAGTCGGTTTGGGTTGGCTCACTAAATCATTAATCCGTAATGGGTCGGGCCGGGTTACTCATTTTGACAACTCTAGTTGGTTCTGTTGCCAAATAGATATTATGCTTTTACCTAGTTCTAAATAAATTTTGTGAATACTTAAAGTGTATAAAAATTCTGTTTGTAAACCTTAAGTGTGGGGGAGGCCTTGTTATTTGTACAATTCTGTTTTCATATTATTTTTCTACTAACTTTACTTCTCAATTAATTTTACCATATCATAAGTTTTTAGTTCCAAGTTTAGGTGTTCTTTAAGGTACTAAATATAGTTAACCCTCATGTTTATAGCTAATTGAATCATTTCAACTTTAGTGGCAGAACTTGGAAAAAAAAATTTAAGGAGGGCCAAATTATATTTTTTATTTATAAATTATTTTTTTTAATTAAAAAAAGTTTTCATTTCCTCTCATCATTGTCTCTACTTAAAAAAAACATACATGATAGTAGAATCCAACAATTTCCTAATACTATTATTCCCTTTCACAACTTCAAAGCCTAAAATGACTCTATCTACACAAAGAAGAGTTCGATCAATAATTATATCATTTTTATTATCTATAAAAAATAGAGATTTGCTTATAATGTAGAAAAGTCACATATAAGAGGAGAACATAGTATTTCGAACAAAAAAAAAGATAAATAATCAACCTACTCAAGCGAAGAAATTGTTCGATCCAAAATGTTTCTTAGTTCCTTAATTTGGTACAATTTTATCTTGAAAATGATGAGAGATTGAGGGTGAAAATTGAAATAAAAAGAAGATATGAGGAAAAGAGGTACAGAGGAGAAAAAAAAACCAAATAAAAGAGAATAAGAAATAACAAAGAAAACAAAACGTAGTTTTCAAATTTTGAAAAAAAAACTAAATTAATATAAATAATAAAATAATATATAAATATATTTTTAAAATATAAAAAAATAAAAAAAACATGAATTGTGGCTCCCTCGTCCCTTAAAATATTCGCCCCTCTCCAACTTGTTTGCATTTTGACTTCTCTTGTTTACTAGTCCAAACAAGGTTATTTGTAATTATTAAATATATATTTTAATTTCTTGTAATAAAAGATTGTACAATGTTTAAATTATTTGGAAATATTGGATTGGTATATAAATTATTTAAATATTAATTGAATCTAGAATGTAATTTTATTAAGGATAAATAATTAATGATATTCAAGAAATTTCAAAGGCGCAGATAGGCCAGGATAAAAACTTGAAACCGAAGTTTTTTTCATTTTGGCATAAATAAATAAGCTTGACTTTGCCGTATATAACATTGTGAGCAGTTTGGTAAGTTTGCTCCTATTGCTCTTAATCTATGCTTAATCACTTTTCCCATAATTTGAAAGTCTAGTTTACACTTCAGACAAAATGAAGGATCTAATTAAATTTTTTCATGAAGATTAAAGGATCAAAATAGGATTTTAATCTTATATTTATTAAAACTATATTAAAACTTTCCTCCCCACTCTATGTATAGATTCATTTATAAGAAAGATTATTGGGTCTTCTTTTAGTATATGTTTTGCATGAATAGCATTTTGAAGCATGATTAATTTTTGTAGTTTCTTAACTATTGTTTCTAAGATTTAATTTTAGTTGTTGGTTGTCTTACCTTTTGGTCTGGCTTATGATTACGCAAAATTACTTCGGGTGGATGATATAGCAAATCATTAACTATTTTTCATTTGAATGTTTGGCAATTACTTGAAATTAGGGAAAGTTTTCTTCAAAGGCTTAGGCAAGATCTTTCTTATGTCACCTATGAAGATATTGAAGGATATTTATTTCATATAAATTTGTAGCTATTTTCTTTTTTTCACTTTTGAATGCTTTAAATTCTAATAAAGAGGCTAGTTATGATTTTTAAAATGATGTTCGTTATGCTTCTTTTAGATTGACCTAGGGTGTTTATACGGGCTTCTATGAAAAATAGAGGATAGACCCTTAGGAATAATATTTACTTGTGTATGGTGTTGTATAATGATATGATCATGTGATTATAAAATTTAAAGCACTCACATCTACATGCTATAATCCTAATGAAATAAAGAAACAAATTTTAAGAGAAAATCTTTAATACACTCTAAAATATTTAAAATTAAAATATTGATATTATAAGATATCCCAACGGTGTATTTAGATGCTATTTATCCTTTATGATTTGGGCAGTTTTATTATGTCATTGCCTCAATATAAAATCAGATACATTGCCTTAATATTAAAAAAAAATTGTTAAATATGTTTTTATTTTTAAACTTTTAATGAAAATCGAGATTAGTTCCTCTTTAAAATTTTGATCCAATTTAGTTTTTTATCTTTAAAAATCTATGAATTTAGTTATTTTAACCAAATTTTATTAAGTTTATTTAATGTTTCAAATGCGTTTTACGAAGCATTTGAGTTGTTTACACCGATTGATACATTTTCATTTCAATGGTGACTTAAATGCTATTATGAAACACATTTGAAATATCAAATAAACGTAACAAAATGTCATTAAAAATAAATAAATTCACGCATTTTTAAAGTTGGGAGATTAAATTGGTCCAAAGTTTTGAAAATGACTAATTTCAATTTTTCAGTAATAGTTAATGCAACGTCCCATTTAAATGCACGCACGCACGCACGCACACACACACACACACACATATATATATATATATATACATTTTATCAACCTTTATAACCAATCCCTTTCATGTTCCAAATCAACCCATACTAATTCATCATACTCCATCCATGAAATCCAAACAAGTATTAACCATTCAAGATTCAAGGAAACGATCAAACATCACACTGCTCTCGCCCAGCTCCTCGCTCAGGCTGAAGGGTCTCACTCAGGCGAGCCCCCTTCGCTTAGGCGAGGGCTCAAAAAGGGGAACAGTAAACTTACGCGGGATCTTGCTTAGGCGAGACCCCTCTCGTCTGAGCGAGGCGCACACTCGCTCAAAACAACGTAGATCGCCTGAGTGACTATGCGAGTAAAGTAACTTGGGCGAGCCTTTGTTGATCTCACCTAGGCGAGACATGCTCACTTAGGCGAGAAAACCAGTGCCCACCAATGTTCTCTCGTGCAACAGTCCAACAATACCACCAAACCAACACAATAACATCTCATAAACTCACAGTAGCATGCCATCCAATCAAATCATGCAATATCATCAAGCAATCACGAAAAATCACAGATTTAGCAAAAACCCTAACTTCCCTTACCTGGAAATAAGCTAGTAGACTATCCCGACGCGACCTCGACACCGAACAAAAGAGCGCAATAGCTCTAGGAACAAAGATAAGTAGCTGAAAGGAAAGAATGGGACAAAGCAAAACGAGTCATTGAGATAAGCCTCAAGGAAATGCCGAAAATAAAGCTAGAGGAAGACTACTAAGAGTTCAGAAGCAACTTACATTGAGAGGAAGAGCTTGAGTTCGCTTGGGGAAGTTGACGGCTAACCCTAGCAGAGCGTTCTGAAAAGGAAGAAGGGCAGCATTTTAGGTTCTGTTTTGCAAGAATGAGGCTGAAAAGGAAATCCTAACAGCTTTAGGGGCCTTAGCACCCTATGGGCCAGCCCTTAGGCCCAACAGATTAAGGCCAACCCTTAAATATTAGGGCAGAAAATAAAACTGGGCTTTACATTCTCCCCAACAACCAAAATTTTCGACCTCGAAAATGAAAACTTACTAGGTAAAAAGATGTGGATGTGATTTTCTCATATCCTCCTCCAACTCCCAAGTAGAGTCCCTGGTCCTCCGATCCCAGATGACTTTGACCAGACTGACGGGTTTTCCTCGACGTTCCTCAACGCGATTCTCCTCCAATGCGATGGGTGGTACTTCCACAGTGAGGTCCTTTCTGATCTGTATATTCTCGGCTTCCAACACATGAGTCGGATCAAACATAAATTTCCTCAGCTACGACACATGGAACACCAGATGAAGATTTGCCACATGAGGAGGCAAAGCTATCTCATATGCCACTAGTCCAATCCTTCTCGATATCTGGTAAGGGCCAAGAAACTTAGGTGAGAGTTTCCTTGAGCGGAGAGCCCTTCCCACACTAGTGGTTCGGGTCACCCTCAAGAACACACGATCTCCTGCCGCGAACTCCAAAGGTCTCCTCCTGCGGTCTGCATAGGCCTTCTATCTACTCTGATAAGCTTGCATCATATCTCTCACCATTCTCACTTTCTCAGTAATTTGTTCCAACGACTCTGGTCCGACAAGAACTGCTTCCCCATCCTGATACCAACATAGGGGAGTTCTACACTTCCTGCCGTATAGAGCCTCATATGGCGCCATGCCAATGCTCGCGTGAAAGTTGTTGTTGTAGGTAAACTCGATCAACGGTAACACTTCATCCCAAGCACCCAAGTGATCCAATATACATGTCCGTAATAAGTCCTCAAGTGACTGGATCGTCCTCCCGAATTGACCATCTGTCTGGGGTGGTAGGCTGAGCTCATAGTCAACTTGGTTCCCAAAGCATCCTATAAGGTTTGTCAAAACCGTGATGTAAACCGTGGATCTCTGTCTGATACAATGCTCGAAGGTACTCCATGCAGTCTTACAATTTCCTCAATGTACAGTTAGGCCAACTTTGCCATGGACATCCTCAAGTTCATCGCCAAGAAATGAGCACTCTTGGTCAATCGATCCACTATCACCCAAATGGTGTCATGCCCTCTAAAAGTTCGTGGCAAATGGGTCACAAAGTCCATCGAGATGTTGTCCCATTTCTACATTGGTATCTCCAAGGGCTGTAGAATCCCATTGGGTCTCTGATGCTCAACCTTCGCCTTCTGACATGTCAAACAAGTCGATACAAATTGAGCAACATCCCTCTTCATTCCCTGCCACCAGAAGGTCTCCTTAAGATCCTGGTATATCTTAGTCATGCCAAGATGCAGACTAAGATGACTCTTGTGTCCTTCCTCCAGAATTAGCTTTTTCACCTCAGCATCATTAGGCACGCACACCCTGCCCTGCAACCTCAGTATGCCATCATCACCCAAAGCAAAGTCTCTAGCCTCATCTGACCCAAGTTATTCTCTAACTCTGTTCAAACTGGCATCCAACAACTGTCTCTCCCTAACCGAGCTCAAGAAGTCACTAGATATAGTCAGGGTACTACATCTAATGAACTCAAACCCTAACTCCACCTGTGACTTCATATCTCGGAACTGCTCTAGTAGTTCCACCTCCTTGATCATAAGGTGAGCAGTATGTACAGTCTTCCTACTCAAGGCATCTGCTACTACGTTTGCCTTCCCAGATGATATAGGAGTTTGAAGTCATAGTCCTTCAGAAATTCTATCCATCTTCTCTACCTCATGTTCAGCTCCTTCTGATCAAACAAATACTTAAGACTCTTGTGATCGCTGAACACACGGAATTGAGCACCGTAGAGGTAGTGCCTCCAGATCTTCAAGGCAAACACAATAGCGACCAACTCCAGGTTATGAGTGGGGTAGTTTTTCTCATGCACCTTTAGTTGCCTCGAAGCGTAGGCCACTGCCTTCTTCTCCTACATCAACACACAACCCAACCCTAGATGAGAGGCATCACAATAAACTTCAAAGGGTTTTCCAACATCAAGGATCACTAGGATTGGAGCACTCGTCAACCTCCGCTTAAGCTCTTGAAAACTCTCCTCACACTTGTCCGTCCAAGTGAAGGGTTGATCTTTCCGAGTGAGTTGTGTCAAAGGTGCCACTATCTTGGAGAATCCCTCTATGAATCTCTTATAGTAGCCAGCTAGCCCCACAAAGCTCTTGATCTCAGTTGCAGATTTGGGACTCTCCCACTTAATCACTGCATCAACTTTCGCTGGATCCACCGCTATCCCCTAAATGGATATCACGTGCCCCAAGAACTGTACCTCATCCATCCAGAATTCACACTTGGACAACTTGACATACAACTGCTTCTCCCTCAGAACACCAAGCACCAACCTCAGGTGTTCTGCATGCTCCTCTTGAGTCTTGGAATAGATAAGGATGTCGTCTAATGAAGACTACGACAAACTTATCCAAGAAGAGTCGGAAGATCATGTTCATGTAGTCCATGAACACCGTCGGAGCAATGGTCATACCAAAAGACATAACCACATACTCATAGTGTCCATACCGGGACCTGAAGGCCGTTTTTTGCACATCGTCCGCCTTCACTAGGATCTGATGATATCCCGATCACAAATCAATCTTCGAGAATACCGACGACCCATGCAGCTGATCCATCAAATCATCAATTCTCGGAAGGGGATATTTGTTCTTGGTCGTCATCTTATTCAGTTGCCTACAGTCCACACACAAGCGTGAACTCCCATCCTTCTTCTTTACTAACAATACTTGCGCTCCCCAAGGTGAAGTGCTGGGCTGGATAAACTACTTCCCCAACAACTCTTTTACCTGTTTCTTGAGTTCTACCAACTCTGCTGGAGCCATGTGGTATGGGGTCATCGATATCGGACCTGTTCCTAGTACTAGATCAATAGAGAACTCCACCTCTCTGTTGGGAGGCAACCCCGACACCTCATCCGGGAACACATCCACAAACTCGTGCACCACCGGTATAACTAACGTCCCTTCCTTCTCCTATACCTCCATACGGGCAAAGATTATGAAGCATTGCGCGCTACTCTGAATCTCCTTCACCATTCCCTAAGGAGATACCAACTCAGGCTCTTCTAAGTCGAGAAACAACAATCTTTTCTCCCAACAATCTATAAGAATGCGATTGGCAGAGAGCCAATCCATCCCTAAGATTACCTCCAACTCCTGTAGAGGTAAACAGATTAGATTCACCTTGTACCTGCGCCCTTCTACCTCCACCGGACACTTAGCACATAAGGACAACATCCTGACCAAACCATACGTTGTAGTAGATACCACAAGCTCACACTATAGCTCGCGCACCGGCAGACCTAGACGTTCCACACAAGCAATTGACACAAAGGAGTGTGTCGCTCCAAAATCATACAACACACACAAAGATTTACCAACAATCATGCATCAACCCATAACAAGATTACTTGAGCCTGCAGCCTCTACTCCTGTCATGCAATAGACTCTGCCTGTCGTTTGAGACATGTTGCCTCTGTGCCTCTGCTAGTTCTGCACGGGAGTCTATATTGGAGGGCGTGTCACAGGGCGTGTCACTGCCCTAGCGAAGTGGGACAGTCTTTCCCAAAGTGGCCCTCCTTGCCACAGTTGTTGCACCTGCGATAACCCTCCATGCGTGGGCAGGCGCTCCTCAGATGGGGACCTCCACATATATAACACTACACTTGGCCTTGTTGGGGAGAGAAGCTCCTAGACCCTTGGGACTAATGGTGAGGCCTATCATATGGTCTCCTCCGCTCCTCATGTCTGGACTTGGACCTAGATGGTCCTCCAATCCTCTGTGGTCGTTGACCCTCCACTTCATTTTTCATCTTTTCCATCACTCTGGCCTTCACTACCAGTGCAGCAAAGTCCTTGATGGACAGGGAGGCTACCATCAAGCGGCATCCAAGCGACTGAGGCCATTCTCAAATTTTCGACACCTTCACTCCTCATCAAGTGACAGGGTATAGAAGCGACTGAGGTGCTTAAAATTCTCAGCATAATCTGCCACCGTCTTGTTCCCCTGTGTCAGCTGGAGGAACTTCACCTCCTTAGCATACCTCACCCTGTCTGGGAAGTATTCGGAGAGGAACTTCCCCTGGAAGGCCTCCCAAGTCGTAGGCTCGCCTCTCTCCTCCACGATGAACTTTATGCTGGTCCACCAATGCTCGACCTCCCCGTTAAGCATGTATACTGTGAAGGTCAACCTATTCTCTGCGGGGCACATCTTTGCATCAAAGATGCGCTCCAAATCCTTCAGCCACTGGTCTGCTGCATCAGGGCTAGTCTTCCAATTAAACTTCGTCGGGTGGTGTTTCAAAAAGTCCTCCATACTCCACTCCCTAACTATAGGTCGTGGCTCAGGACCAAAGGTTGGAGCAGTCGCCCTGTCCTCCTCCAACTGAAGGAGGGCTTCCATATGCTGTCGGTGAGCATCCTCGACAGCTACCCAAGCAGCCTCCATCTACTGCATCACCAGATGTTGTTGCTCAAGCAACGCTGCTTATCGCTGCATGGATGCTTCGTATTGCTGCATCATCGTCGTGCTTTGCTGCGTCATCCAAGTCCACAGACCTAAGGAATGACCACTCTAATACCATAAATGTAATGTCCCATTTAATTAATAAACGTAATTAAAGGAAGCGTCACACACAGATAGTACAACAGCACAGTCCTGGGGTCTTAAACACAACCCCTACAATATCCTAGGCACACCACGATGCCAAAACTAAACCAGTTACAACATTCAACAATAACCAAAATGAAATTAAAATACAACTAGAAAGCCCATAAAGATATAGATCTAGTCCAAGCGGTCTATGCAGCGGAACCTCCATCACCTTGATGATTTCGGGGAGTTCTCACCTCTACTCACACAACAAGTTTATGATCATTGCAAAAGAAAAGACCACACCACAAAACATACAATAACAAACAGTAGGGTAAGTTAGAGCACAAAATAATTTCATCATGCAATCAGATACACTTTCACAGTCAACTATACATACAACACCCAAGCATTTTATGACTTTCAAACCAATACACTAAGACTCGACTCATCCGGATACATATAATCTGGTCGGATTCAACGGATGCTTGCACTTATGGTGGATACCTCTGCTCACCCCCGAGCTGATCACCTCCGAGCTATGTGTTACAAGTGTTACAATGAATCAATCTCTCACACACAAAGTTAGCCCTTAATGAGTTTCAGGCCTCTACTACTCTCACCACAAGAGTCAGTCCGCTCTAAGTGAGACTAACTGACTCCTTAGAGTGTCAGGATACAATCCTTACCTTGAATCCTTACCAAATTATATAGATGGGGCACCACCATGGACACCCACTAACAGGGACCATGAAATTACGTCCCGACCACTGAAGCACGACCCTGAAATCTCACCTAGAGATCTCAAGGATTTATGCACTGACCATCGACCAATCATGTGTGTGTGTGTATGCATGACAGGTCTTTCTTAT